>BNJU01001593.1_pt1 | contig 130257 bp, 166 predicted proteins | sample 8539281 | NCBI WGS metagenome assembly BNJU01 (sample SAMD00202456, study PRJDB9452) | human saliva metagenome | isolation source: human saliva | place: Japan
CATTAACGTAAACATACGGGAAACAGCCCAGAAAAACGGGTGTTCCCATCGTCCAGGTTGAGGACATGTTGACCACCTACAGGCAGTGGACGCTCGATAGGGTGCTCAAGGGTGGGGAAACCGTTTCTTATCTTGGGCTGGTTGAAATGTCTTGCGGCCCAGCGAACTATGGTCTGGCGCATCGTCAGCCTCTCGCGGCCCAGTACAAGCAGTTCGCCCGCGAAAACGGCTACAACGTCCACAAGGCGGAAACGGTGCTCTCCTACTATGCGCAGACCTGCCTAGAGGCCCTAGAAGCTGAGAAGAAGCTCGTCTTGCGTGGTGTTGGTGTCTTTAGGATTACCGACGATGGGGCGCTCAGGTTCCTCCGCAGTGCTGTTCATGGGCAGGAAGGCTACGACTACCGTTGTGAAGTTAACAAGGGTATTCGGCAGCGCTACAACACGGCCCGCAACGAAGAAGAGGACGGTGAATAGCACATGCAGGGTGTAACACACCGCGCGGGCGGCGTAACCGCGTGCCTCGCAGGCTACTCACTCCTCGTCTACACTGGCTCCCCGCTCGTCGCAGCAGCCCCCGTAGCCTCCCTCGCGTGCCTCTACCCGTTCGCAGTATGGGGAGCAACAGCCTCAGACCTCGACCACGCTCCCGGCGGACTGTGGGACGAACTCAAGCCCATCGGGCAGCGCTCCGGCCAGTCCCTCCCCTCACAAGACGTAGTGTCACGCGCAATCAGTCACGTCCTCCACGCCACTAAGCCCCTACGCGGCGTATTCCCCAAAGGAAGCCGCGTAAGCCAAGTGGTGAGCGTCCTCGACTGTAAGCACCGCTCGTGGCAGACACACAGTGAACTCCCCCTCGCTGTAATCCTCTATTTCCTATCAAAACTCGACCCAACAACGGGGAACCTCAGCTCGGCTTTGACGCAGCTCATACTCATGGGTATTGGCTTTGGTCTCGTCGCGCACCTTATTCTGGATTTACTCACACCAGAAGGACTACCGTTCGCAACCGGCTTGTTCATCAACAAGTTCATCTTGCGTAAGCATGTGCTCCCCGAACGCATCAAGATCATTCCCCACGTCCCCCCAACACAAAAGGGAAAGCCCGGATTCTTCTCAACGGGCGGCACGTGGGAAACAAAGATCGTTTTTAATGCGTTACATGCAATCAACATAGTTCTTTTAATTGTGACTGTAGCTAAGCTCGCGGGCTTTGCTCTCCCATCTCTAGTGGTCTGAACCGGAAAGGAAACCAAACGAAAATGACTACGACTCTTACGGTGAGCAGGCGAGACCAGTCTCGTGCGCTCTACCGTTCCATGATTCTGACGACAATCCTCGCGATTGTCCTCACTCTCCTGACCAGTGTTGGCGCGTTCGCAGCCAACAAGGATGCTTCCGATCAGGCCGACCAAGCTCTGCGCACCACGGTCAGTAAGGAAGTTCAGGGCAACAAGTACGCCCTCGAAGGCGGGGGCACCGTTAACGGTAGCGACCTGATCGACACCGAAGGTAACGTCAATGAGGCCATGTTCGGACGGCTTACCAGCGATGCTCGCACCAAGTTCGCAGGTGACCTCCGCGCGCGCACTGAGGTTTACACGAACCCGCAGGCACGCGGCTACGATGACTCGCTTTCTAAGAGTGACGGCGTGACCAAGGAAACCGCGTCCAACTGGATTAGCCAGTTGAAGAACACGTCCGGCATGGCAACCGCGTGGACGAACGCGATCAACAGCTCCTACAACCCTGTTGACTTGGAGAACGGTCGTAAAGCGGTCCTCCCGCTCCTCGGTGGTATGTCAACCGGTTCGGGTGCCCTCGTGTATTTCGTCATGGCTCTTGTGTCGTTCCTGTGGGTATGGAACCTCGCTATCCTCCTTGTCCTCTCGGGCTTCATTGGTAGCGGCGGCAAGGTCGGCACAGTAGTGTCGAAGGTCGGCTACTTCGCTACCCGCGCATTCGAGAAGGGCAACCAGAACAGCAAGAACCCCCTCCTGATTCTCGTGAAGGAAATGGGTATCACCACGTTCGTTGTGATCTTCATTGTCACTGGCGTGACCAGCGGAATGTTCTCCAAGTTCTTCGCTTGGGCAATCGACGTGATTACCTCAATCGGTCAGGGTATCGGCTGATTTTCCTCGCATGGCTTCCCCGGTTTGGCACAGGAAACTGGGGAAGCCATGCGGCTACCCGCATGTAGGTGAAAGCTCCACAAATCCCATGAACACACAAACCAGAACACAACGACTCCCCCGCATCATTCTCGCCCTCCTCCTCATGGTGGGCGGCTTCCTCATGTCCAGCGTCCCCGCGCACGCTGATGACACTGTGAAATCAGTGGTCGCTATCGCCCAAAACGACGCAAACATTCAAGGCATTGTCTCTATCAGTAATGACTCGCTGAAAAAGCGCAGCATCAACATCCTCGAATACGACGCTAAAGCCGGTACCGTCAGTTTCGACTATGCGACCTACAACCAGCTCACGAACACTGACAAAACAAAGTTCATGCAGACCGCGCTCAACGCCACAGCACAAAGCGGCCTCGCAACCCCCCGCAAAGCAAAGCTCTACAACTTCATCAAGCAGCAAGACACGAAGATCACGAAGAGCATCGACACTGTTAAAGCAGAAGCCTCCGGCAACCAAGATCAAGCCCTCACGCTGGCTCGCCCGTGGCTCGCTCCCGTCGGAGTCCTACTCGGCGCTATCGCGCTAGTCGTTGAAGCCCTCATCTATCTGTCAGCCCTCCTCGACATGGCATACCTGACTTTCCCCGGCGTACAGTCCTACCGGGAAAACGGCGGGAAGATCAGGTCAAAGCTATTCAGTAGCGCCGCGATCAACGCGGCCAGTGAAGGCGCAGCAAACGGGCGCAACCCAATGGCCTACTGGGCGATGAAACGCCTCCCGGTTCTCATGGCAGCGTTCTTTGTCACTGCGCTCCTCGTGTCCGGTGGCCTCCTGACCGTCATGGGGTGGGTATTAAAGATGTTCGACGCTTTTATGGGAATGTTTTAACCGTAGAAGTTTTCGCGCGACAAACCTCAAACCAGTAAAGGCACAAACGCTTATGAATATCACCGCAAAAAATGTTCTACGCATGGCCCGTAAGGGTGCTGTGCGCATGGTGACCGCAACAACCGCTACCGTTATCGCACTGGGAATGGTGATCGTCCCCGGCGCGCTCGCGGACGATGCCCCCACGGGCGGTAGCGCGTCGAGTCGTACCGCAGCGGTCATTAACCTTGCGAAGAATAAGAGCCTCGCTGACTCCGGTGTCGCGAACCTCAAGCCCGAAGAACTACGCATCCTCGGCACTTACGTGTCGAACTTCTATGTCCCGTTCCAATCGCAGTTCAACTACAACGGCAGTATCCAAAAGAAGGACAAGGAACAGCAGGACAAGACCAAAGAAAACATGACCACGGCCCTACAGAACACTGTGGGCATGAGTAAGGATGCGGCGGAAAGCGTCGCGAACTATGTGATTGGGAACGTCTGGAAGGGTGGCTCAGACCTCCAATTCGCATACACAGACGGTGACTACACGTCCGACGCTAACTGGACGACCGAGAACTATCCGACTGACTGGCGCACGTTCCTCGCTATGGTGTCCGGCGGTGCTGGCGGCGAAGATGTCATGGAAGATACCGTTCTCCCTAAGACCTCCCCCGCTTACAAGGCGAAGTGGAATGCTCTCGTCTACAACGCGGGCGGTAAGACCATCCCCGCGTTCGTGTGGGACCCCCAGGGTAAGAACCTCACCCCCAGCGTGATCGCCCTCTATCAAGCGCTCTCAATGGCAAACCTCAAGCAGGGATACGGTTCTTCCCTCGTTGACTTGTACCAGAGTGACCTTGACTTCACGAAGGGCGCAGACCAGCAGAGCGACAACATTGACATCGAAGCCGTCAAGAGCGCTTTCCAAGACGCAAGCAAAGCCGTAGCAGTCACCGCATACAGCGGGAAAATGGCAATCAGCCCGTTCGGTGACCTCGTGTATCGCGGCCCCAACCACGCGTGGGTTGCTATCCCCGCGTCCATGAACCCCTCCACGTGGATGAAGGTGGAAGGCTCGAACATCTCCAAGCCGGGCGGCGCATACAACACGGTCAGTTTCCAAAACTTTGTGCTCTCAAACCAAGCTATCCAGTTGGGAACCGCGTCGAGCGGGCAGAGCACGTTCAACCTTGAGTACGCGCAAAAGCACATCACTGACAGTCTCATTAGCGGCCCGACCTACAAGCCTTTCGGCGCGTTCCACGCCCCCGTTCAGGTCGGAACAAGCAACTGGAACTTCCCGAGCGATAAGTCGTGGCTGTTCAATACCGGCTCGTGGGATGACTTCTTAACTGGCGTTCAGACGGGCTGGGGGGGAACAGCTCAAAAAGGCTGGCCTCAACGACGTTTCCAGTGGCCTCTTTGGTAGTAAGCGCAACACGTTCACTTTGCTGCGCGTCGGCGGTGAAGTCTTCACCCCAAGCGTAGGCCCGTCCTCAACGACCCCCTCTGATGTCATGTGGGTTGGCGCTCATCCGGGGAACAACTCAGACCCGGTGAAAACCGTGAACAAGATGATCGTCCTCGACGACATTCAAGCGTTCAAGGGCGATGTTCCCGCTGATGGCATGTATCAAGACGCTATCGGTAGCGACGGTAAGCCGTTCGCGAAGGCCCGAGACATTGACTCTAAGGCCGTGTCTAGCGCGTGGGAGAAGGTTCTCGACCCCTCGTTGAACCTCACGCAAACCGCGTCCGCTATGCCTAAGCCGACCGCTGTCAGCCTCTACTCGTCCTACGTGCTCGCAGCGTTTGGTGACACCAGCGCATTGCAAAAGCTCGGCTGGAAGTACAACAGTGACCTGCCTCCCGTTCAGTCGAACTTGAAGCTCACTGTCGATGAGCAGACCGCAGCGAACGAGAAACTAGCGAACTTGACTGACTACTCGCTTGCACTGTTGTCCCCGAATTGGAGTCACACGGCCTACAAGTCGCAGCTCCTCACCATGATCGCCGGTAGCTTCATGCTCCGCTGGCACTCGGACATGACGGGTACGCAGACCATCGGCGTGAATCAGGGGACCACGAAATACGTCGGTTTCGCTGGCTACGTGTCCACGCCGAACTTGCATGACTTGTCGTGGACTGACTCGATTGTGACCCTGTACAACCGCTATCTGTCGTACATGCTCGTGTTCGTCGCAGCGATGCTCGGCGTGTTCGCTCTCGTGCAGATGGTTTCCATCCGGCGAGCGGTCATGAGCTTCATCATTTTCTTCATCGTCGCAGCGGGCGCTATCCCCACGTTGAACTACGTGATCGACCAGACGAACGCTTACAGCGGTAAGGTTCTCAGCGAGAAGTTCACCTACTGGGCGCTCGTGACCCATCAAGCCTATTCGTCTGAAATTGACAAGGCCGCAACCGGTGACGATTACGGGAACTACCTGCAAACCGTGTTCAACAACGCGGCTGACATGTCCGGCTGGGTGAGCGACGGTAGTGACGGGAAAGAAAACGAGATTTCTAACCGTGGTGGGGAGAACATTCTCCTCAAGTGGCAGTCCCCGAAGAAGCGCACCGCTGTCGAGTTCGGTTCTGACCTGAGCCGCGCTGTCGCTTCCTCTGACTCCCTGTCTCGCCTGTTGAAGTCCTCCACGCAGAGCGCATACGGCGGTGAAACATTCCTGAGTGACCCGAACTCGACGTACCTGTACCGCTCCTACGTGGATATCGCTAACCAGTCCCGCTACACGTACCTCGGACTCTCTAAGACCCGTGGTGACGGTAAAGCCGCGTACAACAAGACTCCTGACATGAGTACGTGGACTGAAAGCATGAAGGACGCTTACGACAAGTACCCGGACACGTTGACCGCATACGCGGGCACTGGATACGCGAACAAGCCCTCCGGCAACAGTGACCCCACAACACTGTCGTACATCACGCCCGTCATGGCTTCCAAGATCGTCAACGACCATATCGGTGACGCATCGAAGCTCGATAACCTCACGTATGGTCAGAACGTGGGTATCCCCACCGGCGCATACCAGTTCAGCCTCGGCGTGTACACGCAGGGTAAGAGCGCTCGCGACCAGATCAAGGAACAAAACCCCGCTGGCTACAACCCGGACAATGAGCCATATACGGACGCTGACTACAACAGTCTCGGCGCGTTCGGATTGTTCACTGAGTCCCCGTACTACCACTTCTCGTGGTACAACTTCGACCACGGTCTGTCAGCCGCACCGAACGCCGCTAACGGGTGGAAAGACATGCTGCTGTCCGCCCCAGATCAGGGGTACTTCTACAACAACAAGTCCGGCGATAAGGACGCGGACGCGACCATTGACAATAACGGTGAGTTGAAAGACTACCTCGGCATGAAGGAACTGTTCACCTACACGATTCCTTACCTGAAGGCCGCGAACAATGTTGTTGTCGAATACGACAAGAAGTACAGTCTGCGCACCTACAGTAACCTCCCGTTCGAGCCGGGCCACGACGATGAGTACAAGGACAATCCCGAGAACCGTCAAAAGTACTGGCAGAACGTGAACGTTTCGCAGCTCGCGGCGATGTACAGCCCGTGGGTAGACCAAATGTACGAGGCCGGTTACGCGGCCCCGACGAAGGTTTACGCGAACGGCGTGACCTACACGGTGAAAGACCCCTTGGACCCCGCTTCCTACCCGGCTGAGCGTCCGATGGTGTTCTCCCCCTCCGAGATGACTGCTTACGGTCTTACCGAGTCTGACCTGACTCCCGTTGAGTCTCGCATCATGCGCGTCTTGCGGAACACTAAGACCCCGTTCTTGGACCTGTTGAACTACTACACGTTCCAAGACAACGTGCTCAATTCGTCTGCCGCGATGATGACCACGTTCGAGTTCAATCAAGTGTTCTCAGACGCTACTGTTTTGGGCGTTCAGACCGGTAGCCAGCTCTACCCGCAGGCATATGAGTTGAAGAACTTCAGTTTCGACGCTTACATGCGCCTGATGCTGGCGAACTCGCTGCAAAAGCCCGCATTGCTGTCGTCGAATGATACGAACTTCTACCAACAGGTCATGCAAGAGTCGTCGATTACGACCGTTATCATGCTCCTCGCGGTGGACGTGACAAGTATCTACGTGGTTCCGCTCCTCAAGTACGGTGCGATCATCGCGATTGTTTTGGTGGCGATCTTGCGGTCTATGGCCTCTGCGTGCCGCGTGAGTGACGAGAAGGCAACAAGTGGACTGTGGAAGCATATTCTGCGGCCTATCCTCGCTATCGGCGTGATCGGGTTTATCCACGTCGGCATTATTTCCCTCCTGATCGGTAGTCCCGCGAGTGGCGTGACCGGCCAGTTGGGTAGCAGTATGGCTGTCGGTGACCCGGTGTTGCTCCTGCTCATTGTCGCTGCGATGAACGTGGCTATCTCTATCGTCTATTTCATCCTGCTACGCGCGTCTACGAAGGAAATTGTCGCGTCCGCTAAGGTCATTGGTTCTAGCCTTGCGGCTGCGGGTTCAAGCCTCGCTGACATGGCGCGTAGCGGCATGAGCCGTATGCGTTCGTTCGGTGGTGGCATGGCGGCTGGCGCTGGCGTTGCTGTCGCGGCGGGCCGTGGTGCTGGTAGCGCGGCGGTTCGTGGCGCTCAGGGTGTTTCTAGTCGCGTGAAGGCCGCTACCGCTGTCCACGCTGAGGCGGACGAGCCTCGCGATAAGACGAAGGACGCTGACTTCAATAAGCAGACCCTTAAGGGCGACACTGCGAATGACCCGGCGAAGAAGAAGGAAAAGAAGCAGTCATCGAATCGAGTATTTCTAAGGGCCGTAGGACCATTCAGTCGAACGCTGGTTCTAAGAAGGCGTAGCCGTGCTGATCGCGTTCTTATTGTTCATCCTGTCGCTGGGGCTTAAATGCGCGTCCCTAGCTTCCAGAGCAGCGTTTAACGTCGCTTTGGCGGCTGGGGGCGAGCAAGCCCCTAGTGGGGTGCTGCGAAGTGCTCGTGCGGGCGTGTGGAAGCTCCTACGGTTCTTTCGCGCCTCGTGGATGCCCTGAACGCTCTGATTGTCGCCTCGTGGCTCACGTTCGTTGCCGCTGTCATGGCAGCACTCCTCGCAGTGAACACAAGCGTGTTCCTCCTCACCCAAGACCCTGAAGTACTCAAACAGCTCGGCTCCACGTCGGCTGGCGTGAAGAGCGGACAGAAGGGCGGGAACCAAGGCGGAGAGTATTCCAGTGGGCAAGGCGTACCCGCTGTTGCAGCGTCCCCTAATCAGATTGGCTTAGCGATTGTCGCTAACGCGAAATGGGCAAGTAGCCAGAAAAACTACACCTACGACTGGGGCGCTCGCGGGCCAAACGGTTACGACTGTTCCGGCTGGGTGTCAGCTCTCCTCCTCATGAGCGGGTGGACGATGGACGGCTCCGGTAAAGCCGTGCAGCTTCCCGCTGACCAAGACCGCGTTGTCGTCGGCAAGTCGAGTGCCGATCAGGTGACAAGCAAGCTCTCAGCGTCGTCTGGCACATTCCGCGCGGTGTCCCGCCCGTTTAATGGTGACGTGAACTCCCTGAAGCCGGGAGACATTATCAGCGGCCCCGGCCACGTGGGTGTCTACATTGGTGACGGGTGGATTAGCCACGCTTCCACGCAAGGCGCTCACGTGAAGAAAGGCCCCTCGGCTGACTCTGAGGATATTTCCGATGTTGGCTTCCAGCAGGGGTATTTGACGCAGTGGGTGACGCATTATCTCCGGTTTGAGTGACCACTAGAAGCGTATAGCTATACGCGAATGGAGGCGCAGATGCATAAAAGGCTCAAAATGCACGGGGCCGAGACCTTGGATAGCGCATATATGGTGCATAGTTACGCGCAGAGTTCATCCCGTCCCGCATCGAAGCCCCCAAAGGAAACCCACTGCTACGCACCCGGCCATACTCCTATAAAATAGGTACACTATAGGCTAGTATGTTTAATAGACTCAACGAACCATCACATCAACCGAAAGCATAAGAATGAGCGACAACCTCACAGACCAGTACGACTACCATCCCCGCACCGGGGACGAAACCCTACGCATCCCCCTTGGCCTAGAGTTTCAGCCCGCAACGACAATGGCTGACTCTAAACACCAGCGCCGCATCGCAGCGATGATCGCCTTACCCGTGACCGCCGTTGTCTGCCTCGCCTGCCTCGCGTGGGTTCCGATGGCCGCGCTCATCAAGGTTCCCCTGTTCCTCCTCGTCATCCCCCTAGCTGTCCTCTACGCTTGCCGGTTCCTCCTCCTCGACGAACGCACCGTGCGCCGCGCATGGAAAGGCATGAACGAACGAGACCTCATCATGCCCGAAGGCAAGCTCTGGGGCATTTACCGCATCGACGACGACGCTCCCTACATCTGCTATTTCGTCGGCGGACAAATCGGCATCTACCTCCTCGCCCACAAGGGTATGACCGTGGGCCGCACACTAAGCCGAGACGTAAACGCAAACTGGGACGGATTGGCAGACGCATACCAAGAAGCTGGGAAACGCAACATCACCGTCCGACACATCGACTTCATGGGCACTCTCGACGACCGGCCACGCTTTGAGCGCATGTACACCGACCTCGCACAAGCCCCCAACGAGGACTTCCGTAACATCGGGACCGCGATCATCGCGAACCTCGAAGAAGAACAACGCGGCTCCCGCACCCCCAGTGACGTGTTCTGCCTATCATTGGACGCTTCCCGCGCGTCCGCAGAAGCCCTCATCGAAGGATACCGGGCATTCTCTTCCATCCTCATCAGCCGGGGTAACTGGATGAGCGTCCAACCCCTTGACCGCACGCTCCTCGGTCAGCTCACCGAAACGATCTACGGGATTGACAACTTCTCTGTCGCAGACGCGCTCAACAGCTCCGTTTCCGCTTCCTACTCTGGCAGTATTCACCCGATTTACGTGGAAACAGCAGGCGGCCAAACGTTACATCAGTGACGAAACTTCACAAGGAAGGGTTACAAAGTGAAGATTTGCATCATCGCGGACATGTCGCCCGAAAAGGTACTCAACTTTGCGCGCGGCAACGCTGACGCAGCAGAGTTTTCCGCATACCACACCATCAAAGAGTTCTATGAAACCATTGCGATCAAGAACGAGTCTTTCGACCGTATTCTTGTCCTCGCAAACAAGGAAATCGCAGCAAGCGAGCTACGACTCCTCGACACGTACCTCGCAGACGCGCAGCGCGAAAACGTCGTCCAGCAGATCGACGTGATCTGTTTCGCACAGAACGAGCAGGTCGCACTAGGGTTCGTCCGTGGCATCACCTACCCGCTGGCGTGCGCATTGGAGTCCACCGCATTGTCGTGGCCCCAGTTCTTCAAGGACGCTGGCTCACTGTCGTTCGTCGAGTTCCAAGACGCACACAAGACGTACAGTAACGAGCTGCCCACCATCACGTCGCAGGCCCCCGAAGAAACCCGCCAGTACGCGGCCCCCACAATGGTCGCAGAGCAGGATTTCGCGTCAATGGGCGTTGCCCACTCGGACACGATGTACTTTGACTCCGACGATGAGGACAGTGCGGAACTGAGCGAATACCCGCAACTAAAGCTCAACGACTTCCCCGCGTTGTCTGAAGCGTTCCCCACCTACGTTGAAGCCCAAGGCGGGGCGTTCCCCGTGCTCAACACCGGGGCGCGCGTCAACATCATCATCGGCTCCACACCGAACCGGCTCTTCACCTACACGCGTACTCTCGCTGACTACTACTCGCAGCGCGGTTACAGCACGCTCGTCGCCAGCACCGTCAACAATGAAGCATTCCTGTCCCACGTGACGAGCAACCCGGACTTTTACACCGAGTTCCACCGCTCACTCCCCATCAGCACCCCATACCAGCAGACACAAACCCTGTACGTGACCAGCCCCAACGCGGGAGAAACACTCACCCCCGGTGGAATCGACGAAATCACCGGCCTCATCCCCCGTTTCGACTACACGATCATTCCCGTGTTCCTCAGCGGCGACAACGACTACGCGACGCAGATCAAAGCGATCTCTCAAGCGTTCCCCGCGTCTATCCACTGGGTGAGCGGAACCGCGTTCCTTGATGCTTCCCCGCGAGTTAAAGCAATCGCCACGATGCTGAACAATTTCGTGTCACGCGAGCGCTTTGACGACGACCTCCAAGAAATCGTCGCCTCTAACGGCTGGCTGTATGCGGGCGAACCGAGTGAAGAACTCGCAATGAACGCTACGCGCCTCGGACAAAAGTTCGTGTGGAACCGTGACCCGATGTTCCGCCAGCTCCGCTTCCTCGCACAACCCACCGAGGTATCGGCATGAAAATGCTCATCTCAAACACAGCCCCCCGCGAGAGGGTTCCCCTCATGGGTGACGTATGCGAACATTGAGGACGCGCGACGCGCCTTGGGTTCCCTGTCATTGGACGCTCTTGTTATCCACCACAGTGACGACGCTCCCGTAACCATCGCCCAGTTCGTGCGCGACGCGCATAAAGAAGCCCCCAACGCGACGATCATCTACCCGTCGGATACTCCGTCACCGTTGGTGCGTATCGCCGTGTCCACGTGTGGAGGAATCGTCACTAACGGCTCCTACATGGACACTGAGGACGCTCTTAACGGGTTCCTTGAAGCAATCACCCTATTCGGTAACGAAAGCCCCGCAGACGGCGCTATCAGCGTCCTCAACGGCGCTACAGACATCGCCCCCCACCTGTCGCGCGCAGCCCAAACCCTCATCAGCGAATACAAGAAGCTCGATGACACGCAAACCGTAGACGGAACCGCCGCGTTAGACGCTGTTCTTGAACTCGCAGCCGGATACGCTCGATTTTCCAAAGAAAACGCTGTTCTGAGGCAGAGCGCGAAGCGCACGAAAACAGGTCGCGCAGCGGACTCTTCCGTGTCCGTAAAGGTATTCCCCCGCGTTGAATACTCGGGCGCGAAAACCCTGTACCGCGTGAAAGTTCTAGGCTCCATGAAGTACCTCAAGTCATTCATGATGGGCTTCCAGAACTACCTAGAGTCCGCTGAACACGTGCGATGCAGGCTCATCTTTGTCATGCCGCCCGGAATCACGTACAAGGCCCTGTACAAAAACTATGCGTGGGTTACACCAGAAACTGAAGTCGCAGCCCCCGAACTCGCGGCCCGCGTCGTATTCACCCAGCACCCGACAAGTAATGTCATTAACGACATGCTCCTCGCATCCACCGCGTTCGACGCGGCTATCATCGTGGACTACACGACTCACGCGAACTGGCATGTCGTTGAACACGTCGGCCCACACCGCCGCAAGGTCCTGTACGCGCTAGAAAGCGAAGGAACCGCAAACCGGCTCGCGAAACTCGACAAGACCCGCACGTTCACGTCCGTGGGCGCAGCCCCTAGTCTCCTCCTGTCCGTCCCCGCCCTCGTCGAATACCCGGCGAATGAGCAATTGCGTCGCGTCGCATACGCGAAATGGACCGACCTGTACAGGCTCATTGACGCTGCCTCGCTCCACCACCAGAAAGACTAACCATGCCAACCAAGACACCTAAGCGCCGTAAGAAAGTCCAAGAAATCCCGTTTTGGAAGCTCTGGCAGTGGATGATTCAACGCTCGACGAACCGCAATATTTCTGGGCGGTTCCCCGCGCGCAACCACTCCTTGTACACGGACGATCTTGCTCTCATGTCCGGCCCTCAAAACGTCACCGTGTTCTACACGATTGACGCATACGACCATGAGGTGCCCCTGTTCATGCGTAGCAGGCTCCGTGCGCGTCTCGGTTCCTCGCAGTACACGCTCGCGTTCTTCACGACTGCCACGCCGTTTGACGCGGACTGGACTAAAGGCAAGCTGAAGAACCTCCTCACGCAGAGCGACAACCTCCTCAGCGGGAAAGTAGACATGCCAACGTCTACGAACAATCTTCCCGAGAAGGAAGCCCAAGACGTTGCCCGTAAGCTCCGCCGCGCACACAGCACGCGATTCTTCAAGGAAGAAACCGAAGCTGGGCGCAGCGTGTTTACGTTCCAGTCCTACATGGCTCTTTCTGGGCCGCGTGGGGAAGGTTTTGATCGCGCTCTTGAAGCAATCGTGAAGGAAGCCGCAGAGTGCGGGCTTCACATTAGCCGCGTGGAAGATGACATCGCGTCGTTCCTGTCGGCTTCAAGCGCGTTGCGTCCCGCGTCGCGTGGCATTGGTCGTAGGACCGGGAAGATGACGCTCCCCGATGAGATCATTTCCCGTTTCTCTGGCTACGACCAAGGCATTATCGGTAGCCGTGGCATGTACATTGCGACGGATATTTCCACGCTCTACCCGATTCTGAAGCTCTTCCACGCCTCGGGCATGAGCGCTGAGAACGTTCTCGTGATCGCGCAGACCGGTGGCGGTAAGTCCTACATCGTGAAAACGTGGCTGATCGGGTTCCTCAACGACCCGCGTATCCGCATCACCGTCAACGACGTTGAAGGCAGCGAATACGAACCAATCGCCGCCCTATATGCCGCGCAAAACCCGGAAGATGTCGTGATCGTCGATATGGGCGGGCATGACGGGAAGTACTTTGACCCCCTCGAAATCGCTGTTTCTGAGGACCGTATCGCAGACGACATGTCCATGTACGACGTGTCCGCACAGTACACGCTCGCATACCTGTCAGCACTCGTCGGACGCGGCTCCGAGAGCGAGTGGGCGCGGCAGATTCTCCAAAGCGCAGTGTCCACGACCTACTCTCGCGCGGGAGTGTCCTCCCTTGAACCGCACACGTGGCATCGCAGTGAAGGCTTGAGCCTGTTCGACGTGTACGCGGTCATTAAGCAGCAGCACGAGATGATCGTGGGCGGTCACAGTGACGACTACCGTCTCACTGACCCGGCGTTCGCTCAAACACTCACGTTTATTCGCGCTCAGCTCGCAGAGTTCTTTGAGCCGGACGGGGCGAGCCGACACATTTTCTCCCACCGAGTGTCGATCAAGAGTGTGAAGGACGCGCGGTTCGTGTCTGTCGCTTTGGGTATGGCCTCGCGAACCTCAAACACGATGGACGACATCAGCGTTCAGATCGCGCACCTGTCTACGGCGGTCGTTCACCACGCTCGCTCTGTGGCGTGTAAAGCCGCTGGCAAGTTCAACGCGACAGTGTGGGAAGAATTGCAGCGTTGGGCGCGTATTCCCGGTGCGAAGGAAATTATCGGCACGGCCCTCACGGGTGGCCGAAAGATGGGCGATATCAACCTCATTGTTTCCAACGAGCCGGGCCAGTTCCTCGACAAGGCGAACGGTCTCGATATTCTCGGCAACATCCAGTCGTGGGCTATCGGCTACTTGGGTAGTAGTGAGGACCGTAAGGGCCTTGCTCACGCCTGTCCAGTGGCGAGAACGGGTTCAGTCAAGACGTGATCGAACGCGAACTTGAACGTATCGCAGCAAGCTCAAACACCGCTGAAGCCTACAACGGTCTCAGCAGTGAACTATCGAGTGCGTATAACCGCGCGTTCCTCATCTGCCTGAATCAAGCTGTCCTCACGGTCGGTAAAGTCATGCTCCCCGACTACATTGCCGAAAGTAGTCTGTTTAAGACCGGTACGAGCCGAGACCCTGAAGAAACAGTCCTCGACGGCGTACTCTCGCAAGCGTGGACGACGGCCCGCACCTTGAGACAACGATTCTGGAAAGCGAAGTCGATAAGATTCTCGCAAGCGAACCGACACTGCCCTCCGCTTTGGGGCGCGGTAAGCACGCGGCAATGCCAAATAAAGCCGATAGTGAGCCGAGTGCTGATGATTTCTTTAATGGCATCGAGTAAAAATCTCAGACGGTCCTAGAAAGGTTAAGGGAGTGGACGAGAAACTAAAAACGAACGGTGTAGGTCAGTGGGTGAAAACCCACCGGGGCACCACGGCGGGCATTGTCGTCGCCTTGGTGATCGCACTGTTGATCGGCACATACGGTCTCGTGCGGTCACGCAGCGCACAAGCGAACGTCGATAAAGTACGCGCAGAAGTCGCAGCGTCCGCATCAGCGAAAAGCAATGCTTCCGCGTCGAGTGGCCCTGAAGGCGTAGACCAAGTTCTCATGCGCCAGCAAGACAAGCTGCGCGAAAAGTACGGTACCCCCAAGGATGGGTTCATTTGGGACACCGACGGTACGCCCCTGTCGTTGGGGAACAAGGACACGGCTCCTGATGAGGTCGTGTACACGTACATGCGCGCGTTGAACACGTTGGATTTTTCGACCGCGCAGTTCTATTCGCGTCGTAGTAGCGTCGTGACAACTTACGCGGATTATTTTGATTCTTCTACCGCGTCAACGTCGGACTTTAAGGACCAGTACAAGCGGGAACGCTACCGTCTTGGCCTGCTGTCTTTGCAGGTGCAGAGTGTGTCCCGTAGCGCGAACTTTACGGGCGATAAAGAGTCCTACACGGTGCGCGCAAAGATGATCGACATGAGCAATAAGAGTTTCTGGCTCAAGGACAAAGACAAGCTCTTTGCGCAGCTCAAGGACGCGATGAAGGGTGAAGCTGACTCCGCTAAAGGCCAGCAGATCGCTTACCAGTACGTGACGAACGCTTACCAGCAGTCCATTGACCATCTTCAGACCGGCACGACGAGTGATAGCGACGTTCCCATGCGTGAAGTATCGTTCGATATCACCGTGCAGCGCTATCCCGCGCAAGACACCGGGTGGCTTGTCTCCATCGACAAAGACCTCGACAACCTCCTGAAAGACTCTGATGGCGTTGACCCCGCGTCCTACATCATTGACCAGTACAAGGATTGGGCGCGCTGATGCTAGTCACGCTTATCACGATGTTTTTAATCCTGTCGATCTCGTGGGTGAAGTCTCTCGATATGAACGAGTCCACGAAGAATAGCTTTTACGTGGTCGCCGTGCTCATCGCTGTTGTGACCGTGCTTGTATCAATGGCTTTGGAGTGGTTGAACAATGGCATTTAATTCTGATGATGATGAAGCGTTGCGCCGATACCAGCAGCGCACGCACCAGCCGACGTATGCTCCGGGAATGGGCGACAGTAACTTGGATTGGGGTATGCCCGAGAGGACTATCAGCGGCCCCCAGCTCGCCCCCTATGCGTCCAGCAGCTTAGGGCAACCCGGCGGCATGTCTTTCGCTCATATTGGGCAAGACCAGACCGCGAGCGCACAGTCCGTGACAGAACGCGCGGCAATGGCAGCAGGCCAAGCCTCATGGCAGTTCACGAAAGAAGCCGTCAAAGCCTCTAAAGACCATACGGCTGACACCGTTGCAGAAACCGGACTGAGTGCTCTCAAACTCTCGGCGGGCACGTGCGTTGCAGGCACTCTCCTCACGCTGCTCAGCATCTTTGTTCCCCTCTTGTCTTTCGGCGCGTATGTCCTCTTGGGCGGCATGTTTTCTGCCATGTGTGGCGCGCTCATGTTCACCGGAGGGTTCTCACTAAGCACGTTGCGGGCGCGCAAAAACCGTCCCGCCCCCGAGCCTGTTGTCGAGACCCCCGCTCCCTTGCCGCAGCCCGCCCCGGTTGAGCCTGCTTTCAGCAGTGAGCCGGTAGCAGAAGCCGCTCCCACGGTGGAAGCAGAAGAAGATTTGGGGTGGGGAGACCTCCTACCCGCTCAACCCGTCTCAACGGGAATCCCCCGCGAAGCCGACGTGCCCGAGGGCATGAAAGGCATGTACACGCGCGGGTTCCTCTTTGAGAAGTTCTCGGCCATCCTCCCCCGCATCAACCCGTCGATCAGCGCGTGGACGACCTACCAGAAGGACACGTCACAGTGGGCCATCTTCGCTGAAATGATTTACGGCGCAGCAAAGCAGATCAACACGCCAGAAGATTCAATGCCCGAACTACTGAGCGCGCAAGAAAACCAGTTCATGTACGTGTTCACCGTGTCACGCGGCTCTCGACTGTCTCATGACAAGCTCGCAGAAGAACTCGCGGACATCTACCGCTACGACGAGCGAGGCGTGGAAGAACACCCGAACGCGCGCGCCGTTGGCTTCAAGTCCGGCTCGAAGGCGTTTATTCACTGTATAAGGGTGATGGTGGAATCATGCTCTCAACTGGCGACCTGTATCAGGACAAGGGGGTGCGGGACTTTATTCTCAACCCGCAGAACAAGCTCCCTGTCGTGATCGGCGTGGACAGTATGGGTAAGCCACAGTACGGCTCCCTGTATGGGTTGAACTCGATTCTTGTTGCTGGCCCTACCCGTTCAGGTAAGTCAGTGTTCGCGAAAAACCTTGTGTGCCAAATGGCGGCTTATATGCCTCCGACGGAGATTCAGTTCGCTATTTGTGACGCGAAGGGCGAAGCCTCTGACTATGCGTCGTTGAACCTGCCGCACATTCGCCGTAAGGCGTTTACGTCGAGCGACATTTTGGAGACTCTACGGTTCATTGCCAACGTTGAGGTTCCCCGCCGTTCCAAGATGTTCGCTGAGTCTGGTCAGGTGAACATTCTGGACTTTAAGAAGCTCAACCCGGATGTGGAGTTACCGTTCATTTACATGCTTTTCGATGAGCTTTCCACGATCAGTGACGGCATGGGCAGTGACCTGTCTGAGTATGAAGCATTGTTCAAGAAGGTGACGAACACGTTCGCGTCGCTCGGTATTTACATCATTGTGACCCCGCAGCGCGGCAGTGAACTCTCACCTCCCGGCGGACGCTATTAAGCAGATACGCGCAGCAGCAGTCTTGCGGACGAACGTTGCTGAGGACGTTGTACGCGCACTGGGTATTCGCACGGCAAGCGAGTTCCCCTATGTCTTGTCGCACCCCGGCGACATGGGCGCGAAGTTTCCGTTCGTCCAAGACGGTGCGCCGACGTTCATTAAAGCCGCGATGCTCGCAGCCGACCAGAGCGAGACCACGGCGATCTCTGACTACATTTCCTCCTACTGGGAAAAGCTCGGCTTTGAGCCTGCTTCCAACCAGCCGATGACCGTGCCGACGTTCTACGACATGGCAGACGACGATGAGGAAGAAGAAGATGACCTGTTGGTCGAAGAAACCACTGAGACCACAGAAGAGGCAGCGATCAGCGCCTCGGACGCAGAAAAACTGAACTCGTCTAGCATTTGGGGACTCCTGCAATGAATCTCGAAATTGACCCTACGGTGGGTAAGCGCTTGAACGATCTTCAAGGCCCGTATCATCTGGGCCGCGTGATCGGCACATGGAACTACGAGGAAATGAAAGCAGCGTTTTTCGCTGAGTTCGAGGCGAAAGAACGCGCCCAAGGGTTCAGTTTTCTCTCCCACCCGCGTCGCATTACCCCCGCTGATCGCAGTAAGTACCTCAAGCCGTTGCGTCTGGCTCAAGAAGAACAGTTGTTGACTCCTGACATGCTGACAATGCTCCTTGGGGAACTGTCGGAAGATGAGCTTGTGGCGGAAGCGTCGAAGCCGCGTCCAGCTATCCAGCCGCGCGAGGTAGAGCAGGTGGCGCGTAAAGCCTCTACAGAGCCTCATATGCCCGCTAGGAAGTCTGTAGAGCGCCCGGAAGCCCGGAAGGTCACTGAGAGCGTGTACACGGCCCCTACGACGCTCAGAGCGTTCCTAGAGGAACATCCCGGAGCGACCATCCAAGAAGCCGAGCAGTTCTTCCCCCGCAGGGCCATTGAGAAGGAAATCAAACTCGGTCGTGTCCGGTGGAGCAAGGGGCGACTCAACCTATGAGCGCAGCCATTGAACGAGTCAAAATCGCCCACGTCAGCCCCGACCCCAGTGACTACCTATGCGAAGTGTGCGTGTACGTCAGTGGAATCATGCTCCTCACCGGCGTGCGCCTGGTACTCACCGCAGGCGGATACTCCCTGAGAATGCCCACGGGCCGCAGTGCGGACGGGAAACAATACGAACTATTCCACCCCACCGACAAGAAGTTCTACAACCAACTACTGCAAGCCGTGATCGAGGAGTACTATCAACTGCTGCTAAAGCAAGACTAGCGGTTTGGACGTGAACGTGGCCCCCACGACTCTGCCCCATCTTCTGATGGAGAGGTCATCGTGGGCGTTCCATCCATACGGGTGGTTGATGGCACCTGTCCACGGGTCTATCCGTGGATGTGTTTTCGTGTTCAAGTGAGGCGATAGCCCTGTCACGAATGTTCAGGGCTGCGTTATGGTCAGCATTGTCGGACCATGCGCAGCGCTTACAGTCGAAACGTGCGCCGTTCCGGTTCCCGGCATCCACATACCCGCACCTGTTGCACCGTTGACTCGTGTAGGACGGGTCAACCATGATGACGCGAACACCATTAGCAGCCGCCTTGTAAGCGGCGAACTCCTGCAATTGACTGAACGACCATTGGTTGAGCATGTTGCGGCGGCGCTTGCCGGTCTTAGTGCGTTTAGTGGCCTGTCGCCTAATGTAGGTCAGGTCCTCAAACGCTATCGCCTTAACGTTGGGGCTGTTCGCAAGCCGTTTAGACACACAGTGGTTAACGTCTCGGATGAACCGCTCTTCCCGGCCACTCATCGCCTTCAGTCGGCGGTGAGCGCTTCGGGTGCCTTTTTCCTGCAAAGTTTTCCTATTGTGCGCGTACTTGCGTTTCGTCCCCCAGATTTTGCTTGATTTCGTTTCACCTCCCCTCGAATCCACATAAAGGGAGTGCTGGCCGAGGTCCACGCCGAGCACGTCACCGTCTGCCACGGGGGTTTCGTTCTCGACATGGTAGATCAACGCTATTCGGGCCGTGCGCGTCCTCGGGTCGAGGATTAGTGTGGCCGCGTTGAGTTTACGCGACGGGTATCGCGCGGAGAACCAGTCGGGGGTTTCCGGCATGAGAGTGCGGATACGCTGCTCGCCTCGTACTGTGCTCAACGTGAGCATGTTGCCCCGCACACTCATGGTGCGTAGGTCATAGTTGATGACCAGTGCTTTGCGCGTGGCTTTAAGGCTCCACCGCCGTTTCGGACGGTTAGAGTTCCAAGCTCGTACCGCTCCGGCAGCGTCACGCATAGCGATGCCCACGAATTCGCTGAGCACTGTGGGGAACTGTTCGCGTAGTCGCCGGTAGTTTTCCCCGTGTATGCGAGTGCGGTTGACCGTATGGTTCTGGTCGCACCACGCGACAACCTCACCCCAAAGCCGGTTGTATTGTTCCGCAACTCGGGTAAGCAGATCGAACTGGCCTTCGTCCAATGCCAAGGTGAGCGTGACAGTGCGCCGAGAGACTAGGCTCGATGCCTGTTCCCTCCGCTTTGCTGTCTTACTCTTCCTTGTGGGCATAAGGCAACGATAGTATTGCTTACATGGAGACGCAACGAAATAGTCACCAAGTCTACGAAATTGGATACCACATCATCTTTTGCACTAAATACCGCCATAAGGCCCTCACTGGGACCGTGGAAACCACGTGCCGCAACGCGATTGCGGAAACCTGTGTGGCCTACGGGTGGCAGCTCAAAGAAATCGAGGTCATGCCCGATCATGTCCACTTGTTTATTTCCGCGCCACCACAGGACGCGCCAGCCGAGATAGCTAAAACCATTAAGAGTATTAGCGCTGTCAAAATCTTCACCATCCACCCCGGCCTGAAGGGGCGTAAGTTCTGGGGTAATGGACTATGGTCGCCGTCCACCTATTTCGGCACCGTGGAGCACATTTCCGAGGACACCGTTAGGCGGTATATCCAGACACAGAAGGAGCGTGGTTAGGATGGGTGCGATTCCTCCCCGCCCACAAGGGGCAGGGAATACTTACCGCGACAACGCCCACTAGAGCGAACTGAGCGTAGGCATAAAGAAACGGGGCCATGACGACAACAGGAAAGCGTCACGGCCCCGTTTCTAGTCCAATCACATCACAATGTTCCACCAGGCATAAAGACCAGTGTGAGTGGACGGGGGATGTCCACTAAACGCAAGAATAGCACACCTGGCCAAAAATGTACCTTTTAGGCACACCGTGTCATGTCTTGCATGGCTTCTTCCCATGTTTGTGTCATGCGTGGCGCGCATTCTCCCCACGGGGTGAACGTTATTCCCCCGCGAGTGAGAAGGTGGTCCCACTCAGCGGGCCAAAAAGGATTTGGGAGTCCCTTGTCTACGGCTTCCACCATTTTGCGGATAGCAGCAGCCGCGCGCCGGGGAACGCTCTCTCCTTTAGTGGTGTCGCACGTGAAGTACACGGACCCGCCGTGGATGCGGACGCGGTAGAAGCCAAGCGGGTTGCCCGTGAGTGCGTCGCAGAGTTGTTGTATGAGCATGGGCGCGAAGTCTGTCCGCCCAACCGGGGAGGGCGAGGCGTTGATGAGGCGTAGCCATAGCCATTCTGGGCTGGATTCGTCATCAGAGTGGATGAGCGTGTCACTATCGCCGGACAGTGCAGCGCACGTGTGGGAGAGGAAGTCGAGGGGAGACTTTTCCAGTTCATAGACTTGGTGACTATTTTGTCGCATGTCCATAAAACCTACGTTAACATAAGAGGCATGTCCACCACGAAAAGCAAGACGGCGCAACGGAGGGAAAGCGTTGTAAATGCTATTCCTCAACGCACCCTCGTGCTCTCATTGGACATTACCCCTGAACAGTATGGGATATTCGACGGTCTAGCCGACTCCTACAATCGCATGTGGGGTTCGCTCGTCTCATGGTGCAACAACAATCACTCGATCAACCGCACCAGAATGCAGAAGGAGAATTACGCGAGACTGCGCGCCGAGTATCCCGAACTCCCCTCCCAGTTCGTCTGCATAGCCATGCGCGACGCGGCAGGCGCTGTGCGCTCGTGGAACTCGAACCATCCGAAACGCCAGTGGAATCTCAAGGCATCACGTAAGAAAAAGACCATCAACTACGATTTGAGAGTCATGTCCCTACGGGGCAACTTACTGTCATTGAGCGCCACACGCGGGGAGAAACGACAGCGGATACTATTGCCCGACATTCCTGACTGGTTCGACCGCAGGTATCCCGAACGCAGCCTGAACGCAGCGAAACTCGTGCTGAACCCGGACGGTCACAGCGCGAACATCATGCTCATCTACCGACTGCCACAGCCCACGCTCGTCGAACAAGGCGACGTGCTGGGCGTGGACTTGGGACAACACTCCCCTCGCTACAGATTCGAGAGGAGGTGAAACTTCCTACTCTCATATACAAGGAGTGAAACGCCGTTACGCGCACAATAGGAAAACGTTGCAGGAAAAAGGCACCCGAAGCGCCCACCGCCGGTTGAAGGCGATGAGACATCGGGAAGAGCGGTTCATCCGCGACACAAACCATCGCGCGTCCAAACAATTGGCGAACACTCCGAACGTCAGCGTCATAGCATTCGAGGATTTAACATACATCCGCCGTCAGGCGAGAAAAGGCACCAAAACCGGCAGAGCGCGCCGCAACATGCTCAACCAATGGCCGTTCTCTCAATTGCAAGAGTTCACAGCATATAAAGCCGCGCGGAACGGCGTTAGGACTGTGATGGTCAACCCTGCCTACACGAGCCAGAAATGCAACCGTTGCGGATACGTGGATGCGAGGAACCGCGACCATGCGAGATTCGACTGCCTGAGATGCGGACACAGTGATAACGCTGACCATAACGCCGCGTTGAACATACGCGACAGAGCAATACAAAACCTTGGATAGGCCCAAGGTCAGGGTGCAGTCAACCACCCATGATGGATGGGGTGCCCGCGATAACCTCCTGTTAAGGGAGAGTCGCGGGAATCAAACCCACGTCCAAGCCACGACGTTTGTCGTCGCGGTAGTTGACGTGGTGGGACCATGTGTTCAGATCATGGACTACCCCTGAGAACATGCTGCACATCACACGCATGAAATATAAGACACCAAAAACCGTCCCAAACTGTACGCAACTGCCAGACAGGGTTGTTAGTCTAAAGGCACCAAACCAACCAACAACCACATAGGAGCATAAGCAATGCGCAAAAAGAAAAGCCCTGCCGCGTCCAATGTGAAAGCAATGCTTGTTTTCACTCTCGTAGCAGTCATCGTGCTTGCAATCTTTTGGGCTATCGGAGTGGAGCACCACTCGCCTACCCCCACGGCAAACCCGACCAATGCGGTCAGTATCCAAGCGACCCCCGCACAGGGCGGGACACTCTCAACCCTCGACTCCCTCAAAGTCGTAGACAACCCCAAAACAAACGGGAAATACGACCGCGTAGCCGACTTTGGCCCCGCATGGAAAGACGTAGACCACAACGGGTGTGACACTCGCAATGACATTCTCGCCCGCGACCTAACCAACATCTCCTACCGGACAGACGAAGCGAAGAAAGCAAACAAGTGCGTCATCGTCTCCGGTAGCCTCGCAGACCCCTACTCGGGCACCCAAATCGTTTTCTCCAAGAAGAACGCTTCCAAGGTCCAAATCGACCATGTTGTTGCTCTAGAGAACGCATGGCGTAGTGGCGCTGACAAGCTCACCCAAGACCAGCGCGAAGCCCTCGCAAACGACCCCGAGAACCTGCTCGCAGTAAACGGCAGCGACAACCAAGCTAAAGGCTCCAAGGACGCAAGCCAATGGATGCCCCCCCAACGAGGCGTTCGCTTGCACATACGCCTCTAGGCAGGTTGCCGTGAAAGCCAAGTATGGGCTGAGCGTGACGAGTGCTGAGAAGAAAGCCTTGGCTGACACGCTCCAAAAATGCGGCCTGACCGACTAGCCATAGTCGCATAATTTAGGTACACTATAAGGGTGGTTGCAACGCCACCAGTAAAAACCGAAAGACCAAACCAATGACCACCACGCAAACCAAAGCACAAGAACGCTACGAGCGAGAAAAAGCCCGGCACATGATCGCAATCGCCCGCAAGAAAGCTCAGGCTTACAAGACCGAAGCCCACGCGGTGAGACGCGGCGGCAAGAACTAGCTCCCAACCTCCCCCACACCCATACGTTTACCTGTATCGGTTCAATCGAAAGGAACAATCATCATGGCCGATGTGAAGAAGCTCCGTCCCTCTAAGAAGTGGGACGCGCTTGCCCCCCCCTGATTCTCATTATGTGTAGCGTCCTCGAAAAGGCCGTAAAGAACGCACGAGCTAAGGCCGGTGGATACATCCTCGACCACCTCGACGAGCGTTTCGCGGGTGCCAAGCAGAAGGGTGGCTTCAAGGTTGCCGCTGACGGCATGGGCACCTCCGGCACGATCACGTGGGTGCGCCCCGGAAGTGCCTACAAGATTGACGACGCGGCGGCGTTCGCCACATGGTGCGAGGAACACGGCATCTACGACCACGGCGCAGTAATGACCGTCACGTTCCCTGCCGCGTCTAAGGCATACCGTGAACTCGATTCGATCATCGAACGTGAAGGCGGAGAACTGCCCGATGGCGTGTCCGTTAAGACTGAGGAAGCTATGCGCGGCACCCTCCGCGTCTCCCTCACCGAAGAACAGCGCGCCCACGCACTCGACGGCACGATCACCGTCAAGAAGCTCCTCGACACCCTGAAGATGGGCGACGACGAACTGCCCGTCAAGTAACCTCTCGGGCCGTGTGGACCCGTCCCAAACCAAACGAGTCCACACGGCCCCAAACACCAGTCACCAAACCAACACAACCACTAGGACTAGGACAATGGACTTTTCGCAGCTCACTTTCGACCAGCGCATCATGTACGCGCGAGAACTCGCAGACACTAACACAGTCCTCCCCTCCGCATACCGCCACAATTCAGGCGCAATTCTTTTCGCAATGGAGATGGGCGAAGCAGCCGGACTCACTAACCTCTCCACAGTCATCAACGGTATCCACTTAATCCCCACGTCCTCGGGCGAAGTAAAGCCCACCATCAGCGTGAACACAATGACCGCAGTAGTTCTCAAACACGGGTTCACGCTCACTGAAACCTACGACGAAGCAACCAACACGGCTACAGTGACCTTGACGCGCCCCGCAGCTTCAGGAAGCAAGAAAGAAACCTACACGGCCACGTGGGACGAGCAGCGCGCCCGCCGCGCCCACCTATGGGAGTCCAGTACGTTCTGGACGCAGCACCCGCAGACCATGCTCACCAACCGCGCTATCGCTGAAGTATGCCGCCGCCACGCAGCCGACGTGCTGAACGGCCTCATTTACACCAGTGAAGAACTCTCCATCGACCATGAGACACAGTTCGAGCGCGCCTACGCTCCCGTGAAAGCCGAACTCGACTACCTACAGTTAGACGACGAAGCCCTCCAAAACATCACCGGGTTCACGCTCGACGGCTTACAGACCCGCACCACGGAAGAACTCACGGCAGAAATTCTCCCCGCTCTTGTCTCCTACGAGCATGAGCGCAACATGGCTGAAACCGTGGACATTAAGGTTGAAATCGAAGCGCTCTCCGCAGCAATGTCCGACATGTCCCCCGGCGCTAAGCGCGCACTCATTAAAGAAGTGTATTGCCCCGTCTCGCACGTATGAGACGATGCGCCCCAGTGAAGCAAGTGCCTTGCTCAGGGAGATGGAGAAGCAGCGTTCTCACATTCAGAACGTCCCCGTGAAGCAGGATAATGCGCCTGCCCCCGCTCAGGGATACGCGCAGCAGCCGCCGCGCAACATGCCTACCCCTCCCCCCGCTGGCTCAGCCATGCAACCCGCACAGCAGCCCGCAGCGCAGCCCAAGGCTCCCGCGCGCCCCCCGCTTTTAAGCGCAGCCCAGTGCGAACTCTCACGGCTCATTGAAACGAGCTTTGACTACCTTGAAACCGAAAACCTCTACGCCGACTTTGGGTTCGCCCATCCCGTGAACGTCGCGTCGCTTGACGACGACACGGTACGCCGTATGCTCATCAACGTCCGCGAACGCTTGGGCACCGCAGGAAGCGATCTCGAAGAAGCCCGCAGGCGAGACGAAGCCGAGATTGAAGAAACCCGCAGGTAAGAAGCCGACGAACTTGAAGAAGCTCTCGATTCGGTTGGCGACATGGAAGGACTGTACTGACCATGACCTCACGCAAGCCCCCTAGAAGCACAGGCCCCAGCCATGAAACCCGCATGTTGGTTTACAACCGTGACGGGTGGCGGTGCGCACGGTGCGGGAAAGACATCACGTACATTCAGTCCTCTATCCAGCACCGTAAAGCACGCGGAATGGGCGGCACGAAAGACGAAGAAATCAACAGTCCCGTCAACCTCATCGTCCTATGCGGAAGCGGCACCACCGGGTGTCACGGGTACGTGGAAACCCACCGGGAAGAAGCCCGCGAGCACGGGTGGGCCGTATCCCAATGGGCTGACCCCGCTGATATTCCCGTCTCCTACCCGGACGGGCCGCGCTTCCTGTTCCCGGACGGCTCCTACACGTACATCGCTCTCGCCTAAACCAAACCAAACCCAAACCAGAAAGCCCATCATCATGCGACCAATGCGCAAGTTCGTTAACGACATCATTCTCACCAACAACAAGGAATCGTGGCGGCAGCAAGGAATCTGTTCCCAAACTGACCCGGACATTTGGTTCCCCGGCGCGGGACAGACCGCACAAGCCAGACTGGCAATCGAACTGTGCTCACAGTGCCCCGTGCGTATCGAGTGCCTAGAAGCCGCACTCACCTCAGAGGACGAAGAGCGCGGTATTTGGGGCGGCACCACCATGAAGGAACGCAAGGAAATGCGTCAACTACCGCGACGACTAGCGTCGCGGCTTGTCCCTGCCCGGCGGTAATAGGAGCTGACTGATAGTTTCAGCTCCTCCCGCTTTTATTACCCTTACGGGCTGGCGGAACATCATAGGGGTGGTTGACAGCACCCCACCCCAGTCAGACCTTGTCCGACTGGGATTCAACGAGACTCTGATACCCGAGCCGTTGAATATTCATCGCGGCCACACGATCATCGTTAGACCTGTAGCCACAGTTCGAGCATTGGTATTCGTGCAGCCGCTTATCCCTGTTCGCTTTGCGTACTGTGCCGCATTTCGGGCAGGTCTGACTCGTATAACGCGGGTCAACCGCGATGACAGAATGCCCGGCTTTCTTGGCCTTGTATTCAATCATCTGGCGCAATTGGGAAAACGCCCAACTGACCTGCACATACCGGTCCCGTGTACGGGCTTTTTCTGTTGCGTGACGAACACCTTCAAGGTTTTCCAACGCGAAGAGCGTGGGCTTTGACTGTCGGCTGACGAGTGCCTTTGAGACCTGATGGTTCACGTCTCTCATCCAACGGTTTTCTCTCCTGCCAATGTTCCTGAGTCTGCGTCTTGCGCTGCGCGTCCCCCTTTTTTGTAGGGAGGCGCGTAGCCTCTTGTAATGCTCGCGCTTGCTTTTCACCTCCTTCCCGTCATAGAAGTCGGTATGCCCGTCACCGTCGTAGCTGGTGGCGAGGAAGCGGATGCCCAAGTCCACTCCGACCACTTGCTGCGGTCGGGCTGGGTCGGGTAGCTCCACGGTGCTGGGAATGAGTAGGAACCATTTCCTGTTCCGGTTCAACAGTCGGGCCGTACCAAACTTCCCATGACGGTACGGCTGCGGCACGTGAGTCCAGTCAACGGGGACTTTGATTCGCCCTTCAAGGGTGTTTACGCTCAATCGCCCGTCTTTGAGGATGCTGTAGTCCCTGTTCCATACGAGGTCGTAGCCGGGGGAATGGTATTCCGGTTGGCTGGTCGCCCACGGGCTTCCATGCGTGGCTTGGATTGTCCGGTAGTTCCCGATGACGCGGTTTATGGCGGAACATGCCATTTGTGCTCCGACGTGGTATTCGTCGCGGAGCCTGCGGTAGATGAGCCGGTTGAGCGTTTTCTGATTGAGTGTCCTGTGTTCCCACGCTGTCTTGCTGGCCATGTTGCAGCAGTCGAGATAGGCGGAGCATGTGTCGGAGAGTGTCTTGGATTGGTCGGGAGTTGTTTCGACACGCACTGCGTAGGTGAGCGTATTAAGCATGTCGCTCCTCCCTTACCTGACATTAGTTTCAATAACAGTTGTTATATTAACAGATTACTGAAAGTAATGGAAGGCGATTCCTCCCCACCCGCAAGAGGCGGGGCATCCTCGCCAAAAAATCGTGAAACTCTTGCTCGTAGGCAAGAACTCGTCGCAAGCTAGACCGTGCAGACACAAAAAACGAGCGGGCCGAGACCAGTCGCCACAGACTGTCTCGGCCCGCTCTCTTTTACTCGCCGCCTCTTGCTTTACGACAAGGCGCTGTAGTGGCCTTATTAGCTGTTCAACGACCGGAGAATGTAGGCGAGCATTTCTTCCTCGGTTGCGGGGGCCTTGAAGTCCACGGCATCCCGTAGCAGACACCATGCGCTCTGTTTGAGAACGAATATCCCTTCACCGTTCTGGCCGGTGCGCTGCACTAGGTGCTTCCCCTCCCCAATATCGAAGTAACTCCATTCCCAGCCACGCTCACCGTAGCGAATGATCGTGATGTCATCTGCCGTGTAGACGTGCTTCGTAGCGCCCTTTTCGGGTTCGCCGTCGATAGTAAGCTCCCGCTTCAGCGCTTCCGCTGTGATCGCCACACACACCGGGTTTTCTGACTCACCGTAGCGAATCAAGATTTTCTCCTGACCGGCTTGCATCTTCTTTTGAGCAACCCTATCTCGCTCGAAAGCGTAGATGGCGCGCGCCAGTTGCTTATGCCACAAGTAACGTTGCGCCTCTCCCCCGCGCACGTCCTTACAGTTAGGGACAAGCAGGTGAACAACGCCGGTCTCAAGCGCAATATCCAACAGGCGCAGGCCCTTAATGTCTTTACGCAGGCCGGTAAGTTCCTCATCGGGAACCTCGCGGACCTTCTTGACCTTCAACACGTAAGGCCAGTGGCGCTTCACTGATCGTTCTGTGCGAATACGAGCCTTCTCGCCAGTGAACGCGGTCAGGTCTGAGACCTCGACGCGCTTCAACAGCTCAGCGAGGGGCGTGTCCGATGCGTCGTCCGCGTTACCCGCGTCGTCCGTGAATAGCGGCATGGTCTCCCACTCGCCGTCCTTGCCCCACAGGAGCGTAGAAGAACAGTAGTCAACGACGATGCACTCCTTGTAGTCGGTGCGCTCCTTCAAGTGGCTCTCGGCAATGCCCTTAACAGCTTGGGGCGTGAACAGTACTCCGACACCAAGCACTTCGCTTTCCGCGCCCTCAATGTCAGCAGCAACGTCAATCACTTTCTTCGCGTCACCTGAAGCACTGTCCTTGTGCTTGAGCGCAGCAGCCTTCACAACATCAGGCGTGATCTCTTTCGAGGCGTTAACGCCCGACAGTCGCCACACAGCCAAGTAATCCTTAGTGGCAGTCGGGTGAACAACCATCATCAGCAGTTCCATGTTTCTCTTTTCCTTCCTCGGCTTGGAACAACACTCACGTTAGAACGCCACCTCGCGACCACACTGCCGCATAAACAGCTGTGGCGCTATCCCTTGTGAGGACAGCGCCACATGCTCCAAACCAAAAGCACAACAACCAGAAAGGAGGGCATTACCCATGTGCCTGTTAATTAGTATAAAAACCCGCTAGTCGCGTATGCCACCACTAGCGGGTTTTTGCAGGAAACTAACAGACGGCATACATTATGCGTCCATCTGTTTCGCGTGAGACACCGACAGGCACTCTTGCGTGGAGAGCGTGAATTGCGCTCGCGGGGGGATAATCCCATGCGCTTCCCAACCGCGTAGAACTTCCTCAGCGTAAGCGAGAACAACGTTCGGATCGTAGCTCCCAGCAATAGCGATAGGAGCTTTAGTCGCATAACGAGTTGTGTATGGGGACTGTCGGACAATAGACAAGTACACCATCTCGCTATACCCGTCGATATACACCTTGTAGGAGTCAACAGTGTCCGACAGAGTGTGGCGAGACAAGAACAGTGCGTACTGGGGTTGTTCTTTCACGAAAACTTTCGGAACGCAGTACACCCACCCGCCACCGGGGTACTCAGCGTTCGGGCCGACCGCTCGAACATACATGTATCCCTCGGGCGGGTTCTTGAACTGTTCGGGCGAAAGCCCAATATCGACACTCAGCACGGGGACGCTACCGGCGGGGGCAGCGTACTTCCTCATCCCCCAAGTACTCCCGGTAGTCATTGAACTTGGGGCGCAGCAGTGGCCCGTCATACAGCACGGCAGGAGCGCCGAGTAGTTTCTTATAGTCCGGGTGAATGGACTCATCCCACGTCTCTTTAATCTCCACACGCGGGTGACGCATATCAGGAGGCAACACCTCCGGTGTCACTTGCGGGACAATCATCGACAAGCTCTGCAAGTACCTTGAGGGACGAGTTTCCTTCCACACGCGAAACGCGCGCTTAATAACCTTGTCTTGCTCATCAAGGTCCCACTCTTGCATCTGCATATACGGCGGCATGACATTCATACTCGACACAGTAAAAGCCCTTCCATGATCTAACGACGATTCGCCTCACTGAATAAGAAACATTTACTACAGGCACGCAAGGCAGTTAAACCATCACCATGCCACGAGTCGAACCGTGCCGGTCACAAAAGCAGGGCACGTAAAAGCAACGGAACCACGCCACGAGCACCCTCAACACCCGTCGCAGTCTTATCCCACGCCTTCCAACAATCCGGCCCAGCGGGCGAGGCTTCCATGAGGACACTGGTTAACGTCTCCACGCTATCGACCTCATCGGCTAAACACTCACGCAAAACATCCACGCCACTAGCAAGCAGGTGGAGACGCAACGTGCTCGAACCAGTCAATGCCTCTTCCCCGTTCTTAACGACCGTGCGACAGTAGGCAGCTAGTTCTCGACGCGGGTTCTTAGACATGGACGCGCCCAAAGCGACGATGAACCGCCAACGTAGCTCTTGCCGCGCGTCACCCGAACCAACGATGTAACCGTACTCAGGCGTTTCTTCTAGCTCTTCACTCATGGGGTTTTACGTCTTTCGTAGCATGTTTTGTTGATGGTTTTCATCGTCAAAACACATCAACCGGGGGCGGGTGTTTGGTCTTACCCCCATGTTTTTGGAGACCTGCCGGGTTTGGGAAGTCGTTGCGGGGGTTTTCTGATGGTGTTTTTCATCAGTTTTCTTACATCAGTTTACATCAGTCATCAAAAAACGTCATCAACACGCCGGAACCCTAGTGTTCCCAACGAAACAGGGTTTTAGGGTGAGCGTGCTGTAAAACGGGGACCATGACCAAGCCGAGGAGCGTGCTATAACGTCTCAAAACGTGGACTAGACGACCAAAACATGACCAACCAAAGCATCGTGCTACAAACCGGAAACTATATAACCAAGAAACTGATTTTCATGACCAAGGAGTGAAACATCATGACCAAGACGTAAAACACGCCCCAAAAACACGACCGTGCAAAAACCAGAAACTATATGACCAAGAAAATAATTCCCATAACCAAGAAACACGATTTCCATAACCAAGAACAGCAACTATATAACCAAGAAACAAGTTCATGACCAAGGCGTTAAAAACGCCGAAAAACTAGACCGGGATAAGCAAAAACGGCCCTACCACAACGAAAAACAGTAGAGCCGCTTCACTTAGGCTCACGCTCTCAGCAGCGCGCGAACCTCACCTGTCGGGATGGCAAGCAAGCGTGAGATGGTCGAAATCGCATAACCTTCTTTCTCATACGCAAACACGCTCTTCTCGACGCTAGGCGCATTTGGGGCAAGAACCAGCACTGAACTAACAATGTCATAGCGGTATATGCCGTCCAATATGCTTTGCTCATCGGTGATATGGTCCAGCTTTATGACTGTGCCGCTCGGGGATAGCAAGCAGCCGCGAGTCCTGTTTCGGTTGTATCGTCTAGCGGAGAAATTGGTAGTAAAGCGGTATAGGTCTGAATCAATATCGCACAAATATCTGCGATCTGGTCGAGCAGCGTTTGCTTGCCGTCTCGGCCTCGCAAATATAGTTGCTCATAGAGAGATGTCGGGGTGCTGTACAGCACTTTTTCCTTAAACATTGCGCGCGCGTTATCCCATATGCAAGGACGATTGTTCTCGCTAGTTAACGTGTAGCGATAGTAGATAGAGAACGCCTCAGTAAGGCAATCCCTCATAGATTCCTGTTCCTCAGTACTTCCGCCATCGTAAGTTGCGACCTTGTCATAGTTCGGAGTTACGCACATTTTCCAGATGGGATAGCTGTATCGTGAAGTTTGGTAGAACTTGAAACACCAGCTAGTAAACCCGTAGGAGTCGTCCCTCACCGCTTGGAAGTAGAGGGGGAATCGAGATAGGCGAATGTTTCACACCTCTCGTATCGGAATCCAGTGATCGAACCTGCGTACCGACAGTGACGAGACGAGTATCTTTCATGTTCCGTGGCGATGCTATTAATTTCAGGCACACCACTTAACAGCATTATGGTCATAGCGTTTTTCTTTTCCTGTTGTTGTGGTTCGGTTTGGTTAGTAGCGCGGTTTTTCTTTGAGCGCGTTTTCAATGTCGGTTTCGTCTAGTCCGAGGATGAAAGCGATATCGGTCTTGGAGTAGCCGAGCGCTTTGTACTTGTGAATGATCGAGACTGTTCCGCGTTCGTTTGGGTCAACTGGCGCTGAGTATTTCAGGATTGGCAGCGTGTGAATGAGCGCGTAGTCGATGTCGATGGAACCGGCTGGCGGGTTGTTGTAGGCGCGGCTCCCGTAGGGGATGACTTGTGCTTTGCCTTGGTAGATGCGCACGAGGCTCAGGCAGTAGCGTTCTTTCTCTAGGTCACTCTTCGTGCCGCTCATGAGGTTATGGATAGTGAGCAGGCATGTGACGACCTGATGGTGTAGCTCTGTATTGGCTCGCAGAGTGCGGTGCAGTGACTTCCCGTAGCGCACGAGGCACGCCTGCGCGAGTTTGCCGTCAAGAACGCGGTAAGTGTCCTTGTAGGGCAGTCCCCTGTAGTAGTGGTGCTTACGCGGGTCGTCGGCCCACTGTAGATACGTTTCTCCCGCGCGTTCTGCGAGGAGGCGCACTAGGTGTTCTTCTGAGCCTGTTGTGAGCCGCCCGTCTTGCAGGTCTTTGAGGAGAATGTGGTGTTCGTTGTCGTAGACGCGGATGATGTATGCGGGGATGACGGCGGCGATCTCAACGTATTGCACGGTGAACGGTACGGGAGCGTCTACGAACTCCCCGTCGCTACGGCAGCTTATCGAGTCAATGGTGCCTTGTAGGACGATCTCTTTATCAGCCCTTGCATTGAGCGCGTTAGCGGTTATTGTGGCTTCCGCGTCTACGCGGTGGCCTGAGAAGTGTACTAACTGGAACGAAACGTTCATTGCCGTGTCCTGTCCTGTTTGGTGTGATGTGTTTGAGAAATGCTTGTTGGTGGCGCGTTTTAAGGGTTTGTGTTGATGTTGGTGCGCCCTACGGGTTTGTGTTGTACCTAAATAGTAGCAGTATGGCCCGAGCGTGTCACGTAGGGTTTGCCGCGTGATAGGGCGCTCGCGGGGGCCGCTCCCCCTATAGGTGCGCGCGCAACAATGGGTGGTTTAATGAACATACAGGAACTCCCCGCTCACAAAGACGTAAGCGGGGAGTTCCCTTAACTGATTCTCAGCTAAAGCCGACTAGGCGTTAGCTCAGTCCTCTTCGTTGCGACGACGCTTCATGAGAAGAACGCCACCAGCAGCGGAGGCACCCGCAACAGCGAGCACGCCACCGGTAATAGCACCAGTGTGTGCGAGCTTACCGCCCTTGGGGGCAGGAGCAGCGGGAGCAGTGGTCGAGGGGGTGACCTTCGGGTGAACGGTCTGGCCCTCGTCGTTGATATCAGCGTGGACAGCGATGCGCTTGTTGTCAGAGAACATGTTCTCGAACACAACAGTGTCGTGGCCCTTCAGGGTCTCACCAGTGGTCTCGAAAACAACGTTCTCGCAGCCCTTAGCTTCCTTAGCGGTGAAAGTGGTCGAGGACGAGATGTCCTCACCCTTCTCGTTGCGGAAAGCCTCACCAGTGGTCTTGTCCATCAGAGTACCGGTCAGGGTGTATTCCTTACCGGGCTTCAGGTTCTCGTAGCACACACGCGGTCAGTGATCGACACGGGGCCGGTGGGGTTGATTTCCTTGTCGCCGTCCTTGGTGTCGGTGGCGGTGGTTCCGATGGTCGGGGTCTCTTCGGGGGTATCGACCGTGTACTGTTCGGTCACGTCCTCAACGCTAGAGGTGTAAGCCTCAACGCGGCTGTCGCCCTCGAACGAGGTGACGAACACGTAAGTGCCGGAAGCGCCTTCCTTCAGCTTGAAGCCGTTGGTGCCAATCGACGGGTAGAAGCCGTTCTTGGCGGGGATGGTGGTCGAGGAGATAACTTTCGGCCTTGTCCTTGTTGGCTTCCTTAACTTCGGTGCCCTTGGGGAAGAACAAGAGGTCCTGCTTCAGGGTTGCGCCGTCCTTATCGAACTCGGCGTTGCCGGTGAACTCACCGTGGTTGGTGGGCAGGCCGTCAACCCACATGTCGTCCACCATGTAGGTGCCGCCCTGAGTGGTGCGGATAGACGCAGCAGTGTTGATCTTGGACTTGTGGCGGAAGCTGTTCGTCTCGTTGGCGGCAGCGTAACCGTCAGTCCAGTCCTCGTGGATGTACTTCGAGTAGTCACCCTGATTGTTCTTAGTGACCTTCCAAACCCAAGTGACAAAGCCGGGCTTGAGTTCTTCGGTGGGGGTAACGGTGGCGGTCTGAGTGCCTTCACCGTCGAACGTCAGGGTTGCGGTACCAATGGCCTTAGCGTCAGCGGGAACCTCGTTAGACGCGGTGGGAGCGTTCTCGCCAGTGTAGTAGGCGGTGCCTTCGTACTTGACGGGGACGTTCTTACCGTCAATCTTGAGCCACTTGCCGTCACCGTAGTCCTTCTTAGCGGAAGCGGTCAGGGTGTCGGAAATGTTCTTGCCGTCGGTGTACTTGGATTCACCGACGTTCGAGGTGCCTTCGGGCTGGAAGTCAAAGAGAGAGCCTTCCATGTCTTGCCGTTCCTGATGATATGTTCAGGGTCGGCAGCGACAGCGTTACGGTCACCGTAGGACAGTGTTTCCTGAACGCCCCAGCCGACAGTGTACTTCGTGAAAGTGTTACGAGTACCAGCCCAGTAATCGATCGTATAATTCACGTCGCCATTGCCTGTAGCCTTCCAATGAAGAGTCAATGGCTGCTCGGTGGTGGCGCCTTCCCAGACGTTTGTGCCAGTTTCCTTAAAGACAGCCGGGCCAGTCAACTCGATGCGAGTCAGAATTCGCGGAACAGACTCACCGCGCTCGTTGTAGCCCATGATGTCCTTGATGACACCTTCACGATCGTTGTCGCCGGTGTGGGAGCCTTCGCTGTAACCACTGGTCGCGTAATAGCGACCTTCTTTCGCGAGTTCAACCGCACGGTTGTACACGTCCATTCGCTGAGCCTTCACCTGATTCACGTAGTGATTGATGGACTCATGAATGTCGCGTCCAGCCTGATCTTGCTCAAAATTCGTGTGAACAAGAAGCGAGATAGCGGCCTGATTCACGGACTCTTGGTCCTTCGCGTGACGATCAAAGATAAAAGCCATCTGCTGAACGTTCAAGTGCAGCTCTTCAGGGCCGAGCATACGAGACTCAGACAGAGTGCCCTTCGTAACCACGTCAGAAGGCGTGGGGTTCGGGAGCCACATCTGCACACAGTAAACGGGATATCCCTGATCGGCGTTCGAGGGGGCCTGGTAGCCACCCATCCACGACTGGTGGCCGTCACCGATGTTGATGTACAGGCCGCCGCCGACGGGGGCAGCGTTTGCGGCCTGCTGTGCTGTTGGGATGGAGCTTGCTGCGCCGAAAGCGGTGCTGGCAGCAATCGCGCAAGCGCCGAGGAACCAGAGTCCTCGGCGGAAGCGGCTCGACTGAGCGGGCCGCGCATGGGTAGGTGATGTAGTCAAAACATCATTCCTTTCGTGTTGTGTTTGTTTGCAACAATCCGGCAAGGCATGTAAACCGTTTTGCCCTGCCGGGGGCTTGGTAGAAATACCTGAGTATTTCTAAGACTTTAGTTTACGCGCGCCACGTGTAGTGGCCTCGTGTAGTGATTTTTTCAACAGACTTGTCGCTTGCTGGTTCCTCTTCCTTTTCCTCTTCTTCTTCGGGGAAAAACCCAAGGCGGTCAGCGATGGTGCCTGCGTATAGGCAGACCATTACGAAGAAGAAGATTGTGACACCAAACGAGTATCCGTCTGCCGGGTATCCTGCTTCGGCTTTGTACATGAGGAACGACAAGACCAAGAATGGGGTGAGGAAAGCGAGTTCGTGGCGTTCGATGAAGTTCTTGACGTGCGTCCATGCGCGTTTGATTGTTGCGGGCATTTGTCTATGCCTCCCTTTACGGTTGTACGCGCCCATGTGGGCGCTCCTGTTTTGTACAAGGCAACAATAACACATGCTGTACATAAATAGTCGCACTATGGCATGGCGTGTGTCACTTTCTTGGGAGACGGGATTCGATAAAAGCAAAAACCTCGCCCGCCCCACTAGGAGCCGTCTCAAACCGCTGGACCACCTCGAAATGAGAACCGTCCAGTCTTTTGCGAGTGCCGGAAGCGAGATAGGCGAACGGTGGAAGCAAAATCGCGTATTCCTCACGAACCAAGGGGCGCTTTTTCTTCATCCCGTTGGTCTTAGGCCACACGAGATAGCGAACAAGCGCCTTAACAGGCTCTTCCCTAACCGCTTTCGCAGCCTTCAAGCGGGCCTGCTCTTCCGCCCATTCTGGGTATCTAGACGCAAGTAGGCTTGTTCTTGAGTAATAGAACCTGTCTGCCTGAGCGCATAGAAGTCCGTCACGTTGTAGTGGCGGCTCGTGTGATGCCAAGCGACAGGCTGTAGGTACATTTCTTTCAAGAATGCAGCGGGATACCGGTCGAGGTTTAACGCGGCGACAAGCTCACGACCTAAGCCGTTCAAGATGTCGTCTTTACGCCACTTACTGATCGGCCTCTCGCCGTTCTCGTAAGCGATAGCCGCGTTAACACTCATCGACCGGTTGGACAGGTATCCTCTCCCGCGCATCACGGTTCCTTCGTTCAGTAGCGGCGGATTGCTGCGCCACCATCTTCGCATTCAGCGCAGATCAGGTAACCGTAAGTCATGTAGGTTTCATACGCGGCGATGCCGGTCGTCTTGAACGTGTGCCGGTTACGGCAGTACCACAACCATGCTTTCTGGGGGTCTGCCTGCTCGAACGCGACATTAGGCTCAGCCCACCAGCGTCTAAAACCAGAATCGTCTATGGGGCGGTTGTATGCCATGATCGTTTTCCTTTCGTCGAAACGCTGTTCATGCGTCTACGGTTAAACCGCTGCGAATGTTCGCACGTTCCCATAATTCAGGGGGAAGCAAGTGACTGGACTTCAAGTGGGGCGAGAACACCGTCGCGACAGATTGAAGCGAGGAGACGCATAGTGTCCGAACGTGTCTTACCGCCTGAGCGCCCCGCCTCACGTAGCAGTGAGCGCACTTGCTTACGTAAAACACTATTCCCTGAACGTAAAAGCAGGAGCTTGCTGTCAATGTATGGACGGAACATGGGCTTGCTGGACTCGATGATGAGCGTGAAATAAATCTCCGTACTTCACCATCGGATACCGGCCACTACCCGCTTCAACGTTCAGGCCACGATTGCACAGCATGGATACGAGTCCGTTGCGGAGCCTTACGCTCGCAATACCACTGCCCCCGCTTTGGAGAACCATGTCGTCACTAACCGACGGGTCACCATACTTGTTAGCAAGGAGAATGGGCGCTAGTTCGCTCGCGCAATAGCTGTGCATCGTCACCCCGTTATACAAGTGCATGGGGGTTGCGGGAATCTGATGCGGGATAGAAGCCGCTGTTGCTTGCAGGTCGCCTATAGAAATACCGATACTCATTGTGTGGTCCTTAAAACGCTGGCATGTTGTTGCTAGTCAACACTCACGAACCACATGGGGGAACCCGTTAAAAGCCCTTCCGATTGGCTGTTCTTCAACAGGACAACCTTCGGGGCTGGCGAGGTGGACACGCTCTGCCACGCGGCAGCAAACGCCGTCCCACCGTCTGCCGGAGTGGAGTAGGACGCGACGTACAGCGTCGAGGGCGCAACCTCGAACATTGTCTCGGCTTGCTTGGTGGGAGTGTTATGCCAGCCGACGACGAGAGCCGCGCTATCCCATCCGTCGGGGAGATCACGGACGACAGGGTTTCCTGCTTCGTCGCTCTTGCGGAACAGTTGTTCCAGATCGCATAGGAGCCGTTCGCTGTTTGCATGTTGATCGCGTTATCCGCGTCCACGCGCTTAGCGTCACCAACGTGAGCGACATACAAGGCGCTCGATGCTCCGTCTGAGAGGAAGTAGTAGCCAGCCTCTAGCGTCGAGGTCACACAACCACCCGGAGCGGTGTTGAGGTCTTTGCTGTAGGCGACAACATACATTTCCGTGTCACTAAGCGTCTTGTATGCGGACGCTAGATCGCTCTTAAGGGGTTGCGTGAGGTTCAAGCACCCGTCGTCATACGCGACGTTAGACGTATCCCATGACGCGCCACCGGGGAGCGCGGGGAACAGTGTCCAGTTCATTGTGCCAGTGTTAACGGGCCGCGCCACTCCCGCGTTTGCTACGCCTTTTTCTGACCGTTCAGTGTTTTCTTGAAGCTGTTTCTGGGCCTCTTGGAAAGCGTCTTTCTCGGGGTTGAAACGCCCCGACGCGAACAGCCAAATCCCCACTACCGCTAGGACAGTGAGCACGATAGCGATAGGCGTGAGAATGACGGCTACGCGCGCGCCCTTGTCTTTGCCCTCATCGGTTGAATAGTCGATGTTATCGACGGCTTGTGAGGCTCGCTTAAACGGTGAACGAATCATTTTTCTTAAGTCCTTTAAGGGGAGACGGTGGCCCGTGCTACATAAACAGTGTTACGGGCCACCGCGCTCCGTGTGGTGGGCGGATATTTTTAGATCGAGTTGCGCTTCCTGAGCACAGTAGCCACCCCGCCAGCCAATAGGAACACACTCATTCCAACCAAAGGCAGGAGTGTTGTGCCCGTGTGAGCGAGGCTTGCGCTTGGCGGCTGAGGGACGCTCGGCTGACTGGGGGAAGCCGGTGTGGCGGGCTGGGTTTCACTAGGTGCGGGAGGCTGCGTGCCGGGAGTTTCCGACACAGGAGTGGAAGGTGTTGTGCTCGGTGAAGGTGACGGGGCCTTGGGAACCTCGACAACCTCGTTGTCAGCAGCCCAACCGTCCGTCGCGTCTTGGAGAAGATACTTACCCCACTCGGAGGGCTGATTATTCTTCTCGATAGTCCACACCCACGTGACATACCCGCCGTCCAACGAAGCAGGCTTAGCAACGGTCGCAGTCTGAGTACCGGGAGCCGTGAAATCAAGATCAGTCTCCCCGATCAGCGTTGCGTCAGCAGGGATACCACTGCCCTTGGAAGGCTTTTCTGCCGTGTGGTAGACGCGCCCGTGGGCCGTTACCTGCGCTTTCTCACCGTTCACAACGAGCCATGAAGGGCTTTCGTCTCGTTCTTGTCCTGCCGCGCCGACAGTCACATTGTCGCTAAGCGTTGCCCCGTCAAGGTTCGTATCTGCGTGGCTAGAGACAGCCATGTCCCATTCGCAGTGTGCGGCGAGAACATGCTGTGGGCGAGAATCTGCTTTGTAGCCGACTTGAAGCATTCCGGGCACGGGGTACGAGCCGGGGACGTGTTTCTTAATTACGTCGAACCACTCGTTCAGATTATCCTGCGTGCGCCCATCAGGGGTAGCAACCTTGGGATACGTGTTTCCAACTGTGAGCGGGTCAAGGAACGTGCTCCAACCGGGACTCTGGCGCGTCGTATTAACCCACTGCCAATCTAGTGTTCCCGGCAGGGAGTCCATGACGGGGTTGCCCTGTTCATCTGTCGTCCAACTCGCAGACGGGACGGCGACCATGTAGCCCTCTCGCATGACGAGGCAATGATCGCTGAACTCTCCGGTTCCACCTGCTGCTGCGTCAGAGGCTTGCTTTGCGCGAACGTCGATCACCGTTGATGGGTCAACGCTCGCGGCATTCTCGTAAGAGTTATGAATAGTGACGAATCCCCCGACGAGGAGCATGGTTGACGCTGCTGTAGCACCTACAGCAAGGAAAGTCCCTTTTACCTGTTCAAGAGACATGTTTAGTGTCCTTTCTGGCGTGTGTTTGGGTGAAGTACTAGTTGTGGTTAGATGCTATTGCGCTTCCTGAACGCGATGGTCAAACCGCCTGCCAGCATCACAACGCTCGCTTCAATGAGCGGTGCGGCCACAGAACCGGTGTGTGCAAGGCTTGCTTGAGTTTCAGGTGTCTTAGGCGTAGCAGGAGTTGACTGTGCAGGATTGGCGGGGGTACCGCTCGGAGTGTTCGCCTGCGTTGGAGTAGTGGGAGTGCTGCTCGTGGCGGGTGCTGGCGGTAACGCCTGAGATTCACTCGGTGACGGTGCGGGAGTGGTTGCACTCGGCTCAGGAGACGGCGTTACGTCACTGGGCGCTGGTGCTGCGCTCGGCTCAATAGTGGGAGCAGCTACGCTCGGTGTGGGCTTGGGGGCCTTGGGGAGTTCAACGACCTCGTTTTCTGCGGCCCACCCGTCAGAAACAGTGTCGTTCATGAGGTACTTACCCCATTCGCCGGGCTGATTGTTCTTTTCAACGCTCCACACCCATGTAACGTAGCCTCCGTCAAGGTTGGACGGCTTGTTGATTGTTGCGGTCTTAGTTCCCGAGGCAGTGAAGTCAAGGGTTGTTTCACCGATGAGCTGAGCGTCTGCCGGAATGTCATTGCCTTTAACGGGCTTGTCTGCCGTGTGGTAGGCGCGACCACGAACCGTTACTTGCGCTTTCTCGCCGTCTACCGTGAGCCACGGGGCGGTTTCCCCTTCTGCGAGGTCCCAAACGGGAACAGCATCAAGTGTTACGTCGTCATTAAGTGTGGGGCCTTCGCTGTTTTCGTTAGCGTTGCTGGAAAGAGTGACATCCCACTCGCAGTGGGCTGCTAGAACCTGTGGGACGGCGGGCGTAGTACTACCTGCGTAGCCGATTTCGACTCGCCCCACCTTGAAGCCACTGTCCCAAATCTGTTGGTACCAAGCGTTGAGGTTTTCTTGGGTTCGCCCCTCTGGGGTGGAGACGTTCTGTGGGGTTGTTCCTACAATGCCGGGGGCTTCGGGGCGCACGCCGATAGGGGTAATACGTGTCTTGTTTGCCCACTGCCAGTCAAAGCCGGTCGCAGATCGCGTGGGAGGGACTGGCGTGCCACGTAATGAAGTATTCGAGGTCGTGAAACTCATAGGGCCTACGGTGAATTGAATGCCTTCGCGCATCACTGTGCAGTGGTCGCTGAACGCTCCGGTTGTGCCAGTTAGAGCGTCTGTAGCTCCACTAACGGAGTGCGTCTCATTAAAGATGATGGCTTGCTTGTCGGCTGCTGAGGTGACCTGAATCTGGTTGTAACCAACGATTCCCCCAACGAGGAGGGCTGTCGAGGCTGCTGTAGCGCCTACGGCAAGGAGGGTTCCTTTTACCTGTTCACTTGACATGATGGGAATGCCTTTCGGATTGTGTTTGGTCTGGAATGGGGGCGCATTGTTTTTTAAGTATGTCTATATATTACACTATAAACACCCTATTTAGGAAATCATTTCGCGTGTTTGTGTGGCGAACACTACGAAAATGGACTTGCGATGTACCTAAATAGGTATTACAGTGGGTGTCATCAAGCAAACCTGTCACACAGAAAGAAACACTTCTCATGAACACTGAAACCGTTAACACCACCACCGAGGAAACCAACCTCCCCAAGCCCAACGCAAAGGCGCTCGTGGCGCTCATTGCCGCTGCGTCCGTTGTTGTCGCGGGTATTGCTGGCGGCTCTTACGCCTACGTCAATAATCGCCACGTAGTCTCCGGCGTTGAGAAGGTTCAGGCTGAACTCGTTGAAGCTGAGACCGCGTTCGGTACTGCCCGCACGTCCGCACAGTCCTCTATCGCTCTGGCCGACGAATACGGCCTTGCTTCTGAGAACGTGACCGCTCTCAAGACTATTTACGCTGATTCGGACGCGACTGTTACCGCTCTGACTGAGGCCCCCAACAACGCGAAGGCCAGCAACGAAAAGATCGACTCCTTGAAGAAGGTTCTCGATCAGGCCAAGACCTCCACTAACAAGCTCAACGCTGCTATGGCTCCCATTGCGGGCGAGCTTGATGACCTGACTATCAAGAAGCTCGACGAAGCCGCTAACAAGGCAGATCAAGCCGTGAATGACGCGAAGAATCTCATGGGTGAAACCGATGGGAAAGTCAAGGACAATGCGACCCGCGACGGCTTACAGTCCACCATCGACGACACCGCTAAGACCCTTGATGAAGCACGCGAAGCGGTAAAGAATCGCTCGCACGTGGGCGATGACCGCAAGTGGAACGTCGATGAGGAAAAGAAGCTCACCGATGCTGTGAATGCTTTGGGTGAGAAGTCGAATCAGGTTCGTGATTCGCGTGGTCAGTGGGAGTCTGAGCAGGCTGCTCAGGCCGCTGCCGCTGCCGCCGCTTCCTCTTCTAACTCTGGTCGTTCTTCTACAGTAACGGTGGCGGCTCCTACTCTCGCTCTACCGGCTCTACTGCTGGCCGTTCGTACAGCAACAACGGCGGTGGCTCCGCTGCCTCGCAGTCATCCGGTTCTACTGGCGGTTCTCAGGGGCGCGCTACCGGCGAGAGCTACTGGGTTCACACGCAAGAAGTAGACCCCAGCCTTGGTTGGACTTGCTCTGGCAGTCTCGGAAGCGACCCCTCTCGTTGCTGGGGGCACGACGGCAAGGAAATGCACAAGGGCGCAAACGGTGTCTGGCACTGACCTCATCTCTCAACCAAAAACACAACCACTCCAATAGAAAGCAGGCCAACTATGGCTACTCTGAACACGTTCACTATCGTCGGTGGCCTCACCGCTGACCCCGAGGTTCGTTTCAACACGAACGGTAAGGCTATGGCAACGTTCACGATTGCAAGCAGTGAGCGCAGCTATGACCGCGAGCGCAACGAGTGGGTAGAGAAGTCCACGCTGTACATGCGTTGCGTCTTGTGGGGCAAGGCCGCTGAAAACGTCGCTGAAACGCTCCGTAAGGGAGACCGCGTGATCGCAACCGGCACGCTCGTTGCCTCTTCCTACACTGACCGTGACGGCAATAAGCGAACCTCCACGGAAATGCGTGTCGAAGAAGTTGGCCCGTCCCTATTGTTCAAGACCTACAAGGCCACGGAAACGGGCGCTCCGCGCCAGTACGACGCTCCCCCGACTTCCGTAGACTACTCGGACGAATACAACCCCCCAGCCCCCGTTCTAATGCCTACCGCAAGCGAGATCATTGCCGCCGCTCGTAGCGCAGCCACGCTACCCGCCTGCGAGCGGCGCGCAATGTGCATCAACCGGAAAGAACAACAGCGGCAAGAACTCGCGAGGCGAAACAGACTACGCACGGAACGGGAAAACCTCATTCCCCCCACGTACTGTTACCTGCCTTTCAAGGACGGCATGAAAGTCGTTAGCCCGCCTGAGACTAGACCAACGCCCGTAGCGGCTGTTCTTGTGTCGTCAAAACAGAATCCAGAAAACCTTTATATCGCGGCAATGGTCGGCACCGTCCCCAAGGGGCGTATCCTCACGTGGCTCGGAAGAGACCACGCATACATGATCGGGACCACCCTATGCGTGTATGCGCGTGGAAACGACCCGACAACAAGGCAAGCCGTCAAGCACGTGCGAATCGCGCACGCGGGAGATTGGATTATCAAAGCCCAAGACGGGCTGAGGGTTCTTTCCCCGCGTAAGTTCGCGGCCTACTACCAGATCATTGCCATCAACAGGGAACACAACCTAGAAGAAGCGAGGTGAAACCGTGGCCCGAACACCACTACAGAACTCCTACAAAAGCCTAGCCTTATGGACCGAGACTCTACTGCGAGTCAAAGAACAACGCGGCTGCACAAACAAGGAGATCGCCAAGGCCCTCGGCATAGGCACCACTCGCTAGCGAACATCAACAGCGGGAACCGTGCCCCCACGATGCCCGAGTTCCTTACACTCCTCTCCCTCGCTGACACCGGTAGGAAAGTGAGCACGGTGCGAATACGAGAACTGGTAGACGCACAGAACACCGATAACGTATAGTTTCAGAGAAAGCCTTTATTACACTGGTTTTAACGGCTTTCTGGAGGGTTTTTTCCCGGCTCTGGTGGCTTTGACAGGTTCACCCAGGGCCGGGAAAAACATTTTTTGCACCTAAATCAGTAGTCCCAGCACTCCATGCCACCGTAACGGTTCGGCCCGTCAGCGGGAACAGTTTTCCAGAGGTTAAAGCCGACCTGTTGCGTGAGTCGGCGCTGTTGAATGTTTCCACTGCGTGCTTGCACTTCGATGACCATGCCGCGCTGGGCTGCCCCGTCTGTTTTCACGCCGAAAGTACCGTCTGGGAGTTTCGCCCAACGGCCTCGCGTCTCCATTGAGAATCCGTAGTAGGGCATGAGAATGGTTCCTTCCTCGCTAGAAACTAGGACTAGAACATGTATAACTCGTTTGCTTGCATGGATTCAGCGATTTCAGGTGGCATAACACCAGTCTGGTAGGAGTAAGCGAACATGCACTGCCTAAGAACAGACAGGTACGTGTCCCGGTATGCTCCCTCGAACATGCTGTCAGCCGCAGTGAGCGTCGCACTTACAGCCGCACGGTGGGCAACCCATGAGGCGTTGACTGTTTCCCTGATCTTACACCGGTTCTCGTCGGTCTTTCCTCGTATTCTTGGGGGATGCGAATGAACCCGTAGCGACTGTATGGCGGGTTGACGGCCAGTGGCTCACCGAACAGGTCACAGGTGCGGCCTTGCCTCGGGAATCCGCCTTCTTTCGTTGTTTCTACGCGGATGCGCCGCGCAATGTTCTCGTAGTCTTTCCGATTTGGTGCGTGCTCGTCTACGGTGGCGAGGAGGCTTGCTGCGACGCGGCGGATGGGCACGGCTCCGGTCCACGGGCCGACAACGTTCCACGCGGCTGTTTCCCCGTGCTTGTCGTATAGGGCGAATTGCGTGTAGACGATGCCGTTTTCTTTCTTGGCTGTGGCGGCTTGGAGGAATGCTCTGAATGAGCGGATTGTTTTCGACCTGAACTCGTATCGCTCGGCCTGTGGTGTTTCCTCAAAGCGCGCGATTTCAAGGTTCGCGGGATAGATCAGCATGGCTTGTTTTTCTCCGTTCCGGTGTTTTAAGCGAGGCTATTGCCTGTTGGCTGCGATTGTTTAGATATCGGTTTAGAACGTTTCTAACGTAAGCGTCGTGGAAGGTAAGTTTCGGTGACGTATTGGTTCACTAGCGACCTGCATTTGGGTAGCCCGCAGCTTGCGAAACAGCGCGGCTTCCGTAGGGATATTGCGGCGCATGACGATGCGATCATGACTGGTCTCTTGGGGAAAATCCGTCAAGGCGATGAAGTGTTCATCGTTGGTGACGTGACCAGCGGAGGCGCGCGGAGCGTTGAACATGCCGTCGAACTGTTGGTCCCGTTAAAGAATCGCGTGGGATACCGGCGTATGCATTTGATACGCGGGAACCACGAGGCGAACACATCGCGCGAAAACGCCTTGTATTGCACGGTATTTTCAACACTCACGCCGATGCTGAACTTTTTCGCTGACGTTGACGGTTTCGGCCCAGTGGAGGTCGATGTCTGCCACTATCCGCCTCTCCAATTCGTTGATGCGTGTAACCGGACGCGCTGCCACGTGCGCGACGGGGAAACTATGACCGCGCCTCTCCCCCCGGTTCCGGTGGTCGCGTCCGCTAGTGAAGTCCGCCGGAGCGTGGACGCGCGTCTACCTGTACGGGCATACGCACGCGAAAACACCGTTCCTCGGAGGTGATGAGGGCGTTGCCGTGAACGTCGGCGTGGACGTATGGGGCTTGAAACCCGTGTCTTTAGAGGAGATTCTGACTGTGACGAAACAGAAAGCACCTAAATAGGGAATACATTTTGCGTTTTGTGGCGGTTTTAGTACGATTATGAGCGTACAAACACCGCCGATAGGCACCAAACCGAAAGACAAACCAATCATGACTCAACGCATTTTCATCCCCGCACCCGTTATTGACGACACTGCCGCTGGGAAGGCCCCGCGCTACGCGCGTCTCATCACCGAATACTGCGGGTGGGACGAGAAGTACGCTCAGGCAGCAGAAGAACTCACTCGCCAGCTTGCCGACATGCATCCGCGCATGTTCATCGACAACGCCGATAAGGTGTCTAACTCGTACATCAAGCAGTTCCGTATTTCCCGCTCGCAGGTCGCTCACCAGTCGTTCTCTATGCGCCGCGCACTCGCTGGCCGTAAGGACTGTAAGCAGTATCTCCCGCTTGCTGCCGCTGAACTCGCGTTGCTTGCCGTCAACAAGGACGGCGCTGTGCGCTCGTTGGAGGAGATTGAGGAACTGGCTTCACAGAGTGCGCTTGTTCGAGAGATTTTGACTCGCGATCAGGCCGCTATTGACCGTATTCTCGGCGCAGATTCATTCAGTCGTGTCGTTGATTATGCGCAAAAGGCGCTAAATACACGGGGCTGAGACCTCTAAAAGCCCACTAGGGACGCATATTCATTCATTTGTGTGAGTGAGTGCGTCCCTAGTTTGTTTCCACGACGGTGCGGACGCGATATACCCTAAAACGCTCCCCCGGACACTGGGGTGAGCGGCTAGGAACTCTTCAAGATTACGGGCTGCGCTCTTCACGATGGGGGCAGCGTCGATCATGGCCTTGAGGTTGATGCCGTCCTCAACGTATTTCAGCGTGAGAGCGTCGAGGTCTTTAACGGCTTCCTCGAATGGGATGTCACTGTCAATATCGACGGTTTCTTGGTAGGCACGGTATGCGAGGAACCCATCATCGAGTGTCCCCGCTAGGGAGCCGTCTTTTACGCCTTCAATGGTGCTAGACGTTGCCTCTAACAGTGGGATGTTCCGGTACTGGTGGGTTTGTTCGCGTCTCTTGTCGTTAGCTGCTGCGGCTGCGCTCGTCGCATACAGGTTATAGCGTGAAGCGTCCTTATCAGGGTCGTTTTGTACGGCTCGAATAATTTCCAACGTGGGTACGTCGTAGCGTCTAGCGACTTCCTTAATGGACGCGAACGTTTGCCACAGGCCCGCCGGGTCAGCGAGCCTCATTCTGCTGAAGTATCGCACGGTTTTAGCGGGGCGTTGACGGCCACATGGGCGGCGTGAACTGGTCGCGCTTGGGCTTGTCGTACTCTTTCACGACCGTCGGCTTGCCGGATTGCGTGTAGGGCGCGTGGCGTGGCTTGCGTTTGCGTTGGCGCTTGATGTGGAACATGGCTTGGTCTTTCTGGCTGATGGTCATTTGGTTGGTTCTTAGAGTTCGTTAGAGAAGTCCTCAAGGAGCATGTCAACGAGGGGCTTCGTTCTAAAGTCATGATTTCGCTTCATCGAGCGGCCTTTGAGACCGCGTGCGCTCGGTTCCTCCGAAAGTATTTCGACACGGATTTCACGGTTGGGAATGACATTTACCGCGCTACCCATGAGGGTTCTAATTTCCCCACGGTAACGACGGTTAACATAGCCGTCCATCAGGATTGAGCGGATGGATTCTGAGTACACCGCAAAGGTGAGTGGAGCGTCCGCGTCAGTGATCTTCGGGGCCAATGCGGGGAGAGCTTCTGCGAGGAAAGCGAGGGCAACTGATGTCGCGTTCGCGTTTTTCGCTACCTTCGTTTTTTTTCGCCAGAGTAGGGTCTCGCCATCATTCAGCATGATCGTGCATACGCGCCTCGTGGCTTTAACGAAAGGCACGCTTGGGGTGACATACACGCTTACCGTGTAACTCTTGAGGCTGGTCTCGTTGTCGGTCATTTGCGGCTGCTTTCGATGAGGTGCTTCGTATCTTCGAGGGTGGTCTTGTATTCGAGGAGGCTTTCGTAGATTCGCCCCGCTCGGGAACTGTATGTGTCGTCTGGGATTGCGAGCTTGTTCTTGATGTATCCCACGCCGCCCGTGAGAACACCCTCGTAGGCTTCCTCTAACGTCTGCTCGGGGGCGAATAAGGCTCGGGCTTCACTGCGTCCCACATGCGGGAGGAACGCGGCTGTGACGTAGTTTGGGAGAACTAGCCGGGGGCTTGCGATGATGAGGTCCGGGAGCTTCTGTCGGCTCATGGGGTCAAGGAGCCGGAGCGGGTTCTTCACGTTAAGAGAGCGCACGTGAGAGTTAACGTCGTCCCACGTGAGGGTTTCTACCCCACAGTATTGGGTGAGCTTGTAGGCTCGTTCAACGATTTTTGCCGTGCAGTAAGGGTTGGTGCATTCGAGGCGCGTATAGTCCACTCTGATTTGCGTAGCCCACCCGCAATCAGGGCAAACGGCTGGGAGCTTGCGGGCTGCTGCGTTCACCTCTGGCAGTGGGATTGTGGCGTTTTGTAGGGACGATACGGACGGCATGTGTTCTCCTCTGTTGTTACACAAAAGAATACCATAGGGTACCCAAATAGTAGCAGTATGGCCTAAATGACTTTCGTGACCAAGTTGTGAATCCCAGCGGCCAAAATACCCGTCGTCAACAGGGCAGACGCAAGCAAAATCAACACCATCACCCCAATAGCCTTGGGGACAGGGAGCCACTTACGCGCACGGTCGGGGCTTCCGAGAGCTTCATCCGCGTGTCCGCCCGGCGGGACAGCGTAGCCGCCGAACGTCAAGAACGTGAACGCCCCTACCCCGGAGAAAACAAGGTCGATAGCGTATGCGCCTGCAAGAAGAACATCCCACACGATGAGGAGCAAACCGACAACAGAGACAGCCAGCGAGAACGTGCCGTCGAGGCTCGCCGCGTCCTCTAGCTGCTTTTGTTCCTTGATCTGCACAATGTTGTCGCGTTCGGTTTGGCTGAGCTTGTCGAAACTGGCACTAGCAAGCTGAACGCCCGCGAGTTCTTCCATGTCTTGAGAGGACATGCGCTTGGTTTCGCCCTGCGTGCGCGGAGGCATACCGGGGAGGTCAAAATCGGACAGCATTCCAGTGTTGACGACGTTCGAGTCCCCGCTGTTGGAGGCGAGGTTCGTGGAGGCTTCGTCGATGTGCGGGAGGTCTTGGAGTTTCTTCCCGTCTTTACGGGAGAACTTCAAGATCGGGCCGATACCACCGGGGTAGCGCGTGCGGTCAAGGGTGGTGACTTTCGCGCCGGAGTCGATAGTGTGGACCGTGTTGCCTTCAACGTAGTCGCCTGCAATCCAGTGGCGGGACGTGCTTCCAGCCATTTGGACCATGATGACCACGAAATACCCTTCGTTCATGGCGTTACGCACGTCATCTTCACTGAACTGGTTGCTTCCACGCCCGGCACCATTCGTGTCCCCGTCAATACCGGCGAGAGTGAGTTCACCGTTGGTAATGTTCTCCACGCCCTGCTTAAAGCCTTGAGAGTTGTTCTGGTAGAGCCAGCCCTGCCCGTCGAACGGTGAGTCCTTGTCTGCGTCTTGGAGTTTCTTCGCTTCAGAACGCATATCGAGGACCGTGTATCCGCGTGCTTTCACTCCCGCACGGACTTCCATTGCGGTGAACGCGAAATTACCACACCCAGCCGCACCAAGATCGTATGAGTCTTGCTGCGACATTCCCTTGTTTTCTTTGGGGTTGTAGTTGAAGTCAGAGTCCGCGCAATACTGACACCACGTGGAGGGCTTGTCTTTCTGGTTATGCGGAGACGAGGACTCGTCATAAGCGTATGACGGCCCCGAAAACGCGAGCGCAAGCACCGACACCATGAGCAGTACGACGACTGCGAGGTATCGCCTCGACAATCCCTTAAAACGTGTGGCAGACAATTGCAGCGAACTCATCCTTCTTCCTCATCGAGCCGTGTAAATACCGATATGCTCACGCCCGTCACGCTCAACCTCAGTTTGGAGGAACCTCTGGGTAAACGACGGCAGGTGGTACCAGAACTGCTCTTGACCGCCCCACAGGTAGTGGACACCGGGGTCAGCGATACGCATAGAGTCAGTGTTCGGGTCATAGGACGTGACAACCATGATGTGAGAGAACGTGCTGTTCGGGTGACCGTTGTAGTGCGGCCCGCCTCGGCGTTCTTGCGCGTCAACAACAGTGGGTATCCCCTTACGGAAAGAGTTCTTCACGGCTTCACGGACTTGATCGACCGTAGGCGTGTGAATCGTCGTGTAAGCGTCGTATCCCAGCCACTTGTTCATGCCGTACTCGAAACGACGGTCATGGAAGCTCGTGTACCCGTATCCGACGGTGTTCATGTAATCGCGGCTTGCGAGCGCGTTAATGCTCAAAGGAACGCCCTGCGCGGAGCGGTGAGCGCCGATAGCGTTAAGAACCATCCACCCGCTCGTCGGGCCACAGAAATAGTTGTTCGGCTGCCCGGCCCACGCAACGTTGAAGTCGTGGGCTTTTTCTAGGACACCGTGCTCAAAGTTCTGCTTATGGCGGTTACCATCCCAGTAAGGCTCAGAAGTCGGGTACCCCAAGTGACCGTGCTCGTACCCGTGGTTACCGTATTCACCGAGCAATTCGCCTGTGACAGCGTGAGAGCCGGTACGCGGCGACCAGTACGCTGTTCCACCTTGGGAAACGCTGGTACACGCCGCCACCCGCTGTGCCGGTCTCATCTCCCAGCGGGTATCCGAGTTCTCCGCGTTCCCAGTTGTAGTAGCGGTAAGTTCCCATGATCGCGTCGTGGACGAAATAAGAGTCCGAACCAGGATGCCAGTAAGCGGTTCCGCCTTGGAAAATCTGGAAAACACCGCCGTTAGCGGACGGGGTTTCGTTACTGGTCGGGTAGCCGAAACGTCCCCATTCGTATCCTGCGCGCCCGTATGCTCCAAGCATCGCACCATGCACGTAATAAGAGCCGGTACGCGGCGACCAATAGGCCGTGCCGCCTTGGAACGTCTGATACACGCCACCATTAGCCGTGGCAGTTTCTTCGCCCGTCGGGTAGCCCATCTGGCCGCGTTCCCAGCCCTGAGCTTCCCACATGTTACGGATACCCCCGGTCACTCGGTGTGCGCCGGTAGATGGGTGGAAGTAGATCGAGCCACCAGTGAAATGCTGATATGCGCCACCGTTGGCCGCGTCCTTCATCTCGTCATTCAGCGGCCAACCCAGCGAACGGCCTTCTGCTTCTGCACTCTGGTAGCGTTCAAGGATTTTGCCCCAAATAGGGTGCGCGCCTCCCCTGCTACTCCAACTGATCTGACCGTTCTCATAGGTCTGTACCGCGCCGGGGACACCGGCAATCGTCCGGTTTACTTCATCGGACGTGGGGAACCCGAGAGGCCCGTTCTCCCACTTGTAGGAGCCGTAGGCCCCGTGGATTCCACCGCGTGAAGCATGAGCACCATACTGGGCGGTCCAGTAGATTTGACCACCACGATAGAACTGAATGAACGCGCCGTCACGCAACGGGACCAGCCCGGAGGTAGCCGCACCGAGGACACCGTTCTCGCCGCCCATTTCTTGCCAATGTTGGCGGATGAAGTCGGCTGCGGCAGGCGTAGTGGGGGTAGGTGTTGGCGTGGGTGCCACTGTGGTAGGCGTAGCGGTGGGGGTTGGTGAGACTGTGGGCGTTGCTTCACTAGGTGTTGTTGCGCTGGGCGTTGCACTTGCCGAGGGTGACGGCGTAGGGGTCGTTTCAGTGGCGGTCACGGACGGGGACGGTGAGGGTGTCCCGCTGGTTGTGTCAGCGAACGCGGTCGGTGCGACACCTACAGCGAACAGTACCGCAAGGGCACACGATGAAGTGATAAGCGAAGAACGCATTAGTATTTTCTCTCCTGTTGGTTGATGGGATTAGCCGCGAGTTTGTTGCCTGCTTTGTAACGCTACTGCGCGAGCCTAGCGGCTCGTTTTTTCATGCGTTGTAAGGCTTTCGCGGTACGGATAATAGCCGCCTCGCGGTCGAACTCAAACACGGGAAGCGCGGGTTGGTCTTTCATGTATTCGATTGCACGCCGCACGATGTACATGTTCTGCGCGTGAACACCGAGGTCGAACATGAAGTTGCTTCCCACTGCGGGATACTCGTCGAGGATGTTCCGCAAGGTGGTTTCCGTGTCATCTTCTAGCTTGATCGCCGCACTAGGGGTCTTTATGTACCCTAAGTCTTTTTCGAGGGAAGCCCACTGTCCGCTACGGGTTTTGAGCATCCACATGTAGCCGCCCGCCTCGAACTGCTTAGGGAGCGTGGCCCCGCGTTCTGCCGCGTATTTCCAGAGTCCTTCGTGGAGGCGTGTCTGGTCTGGCGAGTAGAGGCCGCATAGACTTTCAACGTGGGTTGCGCGTTGATCTTTTCGTCCTCGCCCGGTTTCCCTAGTGTCACGAGGACGCTTCCGTTTTCTTCGTCCGCGTAGATGAGTGCGCGGGGTGTTTGGAACACCATGAGAGTTTGCTTGTCTGCGCTCTCGGGCTTGAATGGCGCGCCTTCTTCCATCACGGTCTCATACATGGACACAAGGTCAGTTTCAGACAGGGCGCGCGCCCCGTTCGACTCGATGATGAGACGAGCGAGGCGCGTCACGTTCACGCGGGACAGCAGGAACGCCCCTGAGAGCGCCGGGCCACCGACCGTAGGCTTTGGGAGGGCAACCCAAAAGAACTCCCCCCACAAGGGGCATGTAGGCTGCGATCAGGCCACGTTGGGTGCCCTCAGCGTCGGGGAATGTTGCCCCGTAGCCGCGAGCGCCCATGAATGATGCTTCATGCCATCTCATGCTGCGCTACCTGTCAGTGCTTCAACGGTTTTCACGTCGCGTTCTGCGATTGCCTGAGCCACCCAGAACGGGTTTCGGGCAGGCTTGTACTTGCGGAGGCGCTTACCGGTTTCCGCTTCGGCGCGTAGGAGAATCTTCGCGTAGTGCAAGCAAATAGCGTCGGTGCGCCTCTGAGCTGCGGGAACGGTCTTGAACTGCTCCTTGTCCATGTAGATACGTCCACCAACGCCAGCGAAAATGTGAACGGCTGCGTGGCAGCGGTTACATAGGGTCACAAAGTTACTGGCAGTGTCAGCGCCACCAAGGTACACGGCGGTGATGTGGTGGCATTCCAACAGTCCGAGGTGAATGTTGTCCTTGTAGCCTTCACCGAACCCACATGCCTGACACTTCGCGCCGTCACGCATGAGGATAGCTGCGCGGGTTTCGGGCGGGAGCGGCTGACGGTTCTTGGGGTCTTGGATAACGTCTTTACCGAGGCCGGGGAACCGGTCGTCAAGATCGTCGCCTTGACTGAAAGGCTTGTTGAAGATCGGGACGACTTCGCCTTCGTCGAGGAAATCCTCGTCTTTCAGGCCACTGAGTTCGTCTTGGAGGAGCGTGTTCTCCAAGTTTTCGCGGTCCTCGTCGGTTAGTCCGGCAAAAAGGTTCGCTTCGGTGTTGAGTTCGTCGCGGACGCTGATGAGTTCTTCACCCATGCCGAGGAGCTTTTGGACTTCCTCATCGGGCAATGGGGCTTGTTCCTCGTCGTTTGCGAGGTCTTTCGCTTCTTCAACGTCGTTGACGCTGCGAGTGTCGTCGATTGCGCGCGGGTTTTGTTCGTCTCGGCGTGCTTTCTGCAAGCTGTTGTAGCTCTTGAGGAGTGAGCGCTTCCCGCTGGTGAACTCGTCAATGATTTCGGGGTATTCGCATTCCATTACGTCGCGTAGGCGCATACTGTCGCCCAAGTCGATGCCCAGAAGCCAGTCGAGGGCTGTTGCTTCGACCGTGTAGGATCGGTCTACGGTTTGGAGCATCTTCCAGATTTCGGGCCACGTGTGCTTTTGGTGGCGGTTGAGGACGAGATGGAAGAATATTGCTAGTTCACTGGATTGCTGGGGGTCACGGAAGCGGATGATCGTCGCGGGGACATCTTCGAGGTTGTAGGTCAGGGCTGCGGACATGCGTCGGAAGCCGTCGAGGAGCTTGTAGCGTGCTCCCGCGTATCCGGCTGCGTCTGCTTCTGCTGCGGTCGTGAACCCGTGAGCGTCGAGGTACTTCTGGTATTCCTCAGTGAGGGTCACGACGATGGGGTTGAGGATGCCGAGGTCTTTGACGATGTTGTTCAGTCCCCTGCGGGTTTCCTTGCGGTATTCGCGTAATGGGAGGAGTGCGTCGATCTGGTTGATGTTGACGGTTTCCCCGTAGGTGATCGTGTAGTCGCCGGGAGTAATGTTCGCGATATTGGAGGCGCTTTCAAGGAGGCTCGTCACGTTCTCGCTCTTACGCGGAGTGGCTTCAGTGGTGAGAGCTACGGTTTCGGAGGCTTCGGCCAGAGCTTCCGGCTTCACGGTGATGCTAGAGGCTTCTTCTTCGTCCTCGTCCTCATCTTCGTCCCAGTGGACAATGATCGGCTCATCGCCTTCTTCTGGTTCCTCTTCCCCGTCTACCGCGCGTGCGGGGGTGTCAGCTTCGTCGGCCATGAAAGGAGGCTCGGTGACGACGCTAGATGGGTCGTCTACTTCGTCTGCGCGGATAACGTCGTAACTACCGTCCTCGTTGCGCACGATAGCGAACTCTTCGGGGATGCTTGTGCTCCCATAGGCGCTATAGAGGGCCTTGAGAGCTTCATCGTCTGCGAAGTGAGTGCCAACATTCAAGATGGTGGTCACAAAGTCTGGGGTGTTTTCCGGGTCCATGTTTAGCTTCCTATGGTGTACATAAATTATGAGAGTATGGCAATTATATCAATCGGGTATGCGGTTTCGCCTTGATGAGGCACAATCTCATCACCTTCCTGCCGCCACTCGACCGGCCCATCGCCCATCTTCACTGCAACAACTGGCATGGGAGCCTGCGGGACGTTAAGTGTGACCTCGCCGCAATATGGGGCTTCAACGTCGTCAAGCACGATGCTTCCGTCTGCGTCCCCGGCCAATGAAACCCATTGTGTTTGCGGGTTCCTACCGAGGGTTGTGCGCACGACATCGACGTAGCCGCGCTCGCGGATAGCTTCAGTGATCGGATTACACGCCTCGTCCCACTCGCGGCTAGGGACGAGGATGGTTTCTTTCACGTCTGGGCGCGTGGTTTCGATAAACACGGGGTCACAGTCCCTTCACGGTCGCCTCGTATGCGGCGCGGGTTTGGAGAATACCGAGGAGAGCGTTCTTTGAAGGGGCGAGTTGTGCTTGGGATAGGAGCTTGGCTTCGTTGCGTGCGGCTTCCTCTGGCGTATAGGCGCGTCCGCCTGACACGAACACGTAGTCCCCGTATTCGCCGCTCACGTTCTGCATGAGTTCCCGTAGAGACAAGCTGAAAGCGGGGTATCCCTCGTCGTTCATGGTGATAACACCGCTCTCGTTGACGCTGTAGTAGCCGAACCGTAAAGACTCGGGCTTACGGGAAAGCAGGTAACGCCACTTATCCAGCATCTTCATGCGAGCGTCCTGCACGTCGCCCATTACGCGCGCCGCATAGTCGGGAACAAACGGGGAAAGTTTAGAGACCAGCGCTTCACCTAGTGCGGTCAGGAGGAACCCTGCGTTCACTGGGAACACTGCGATCAAGGCTTCCCCAGCCGTAACGGGCTTCAACCCTTCGCCGTCTACCGCGTAATACACGGGGCCATCAGGAACGCCTTCAGCACCCAGTGCGGGGCCGAAAATCTCTTCATATTCATCTTCGGGGAGGCAATACGCGGGGGTGCCAAGCGAAAGCGAGGGAAGCAATAGGGAGATGAGTGTGGCGAACACTGGGCCGTAGGCTTTTTCGGAAGCGTCCGTAATACGAATCGCTTCATCTACTTGCTCTTGTGAGAGACCTTCGGGGAGATTCATGGGGTTGTTGTCCTTCCGTGGTTATCCGATGAAATAGCTTAAAAGTGAGGTGATTGCGTCTTGTAGGGCTGCTGTTAGGAGGAGCGCGGCCATGATGAGCGTCGCAACAGCAATACCTATCGCGCCCTTCAAGGTCACGTACTTGTCGCTTGTTGCTTCTTCCGGGGTGGGCGCGTATTCGAGGTTCCCGAGCATGACAAGCCGGTAGGCGTGCAACTGTGGGGAAACAAGACTGACAGCTAAGCCAGCGAACTGCATGACTGCCCAGACGATCAGCAAGATACCGAACACCGAACAGCCCACTGCGACAGCCCTATCGAGCGCGGACTGGGACTCTAGTTCCCGTTGGGCGAGAATGTCATACAGGTTGTCTTTCTGCTGCTGAGACAACTGAGAACCTTCAGCCAGTGAAACGGCCTGCCCTTCGGTGATGCTCGGCTTCTTCGGCATACCCGGCAGTTCCCAATCGTCCTTAATGCCACCACCGGCACCATCTGAACTGGCGGACGCGGACGATGAAGAAACAGAGCCGCCGTTGACTTTCTTGAGGATTGTCGCCGTGTAGGAGACACGCTTCATGAACCCGGCTTCCGCGCCGCCGGGGGCTTCCCAGTTCGTCATCCAAATCCACGTCGCGAAATACCAATTGTCAGTTTTCTTGAATGCGTCTACGTTGTCGAACTTATCTTCCCCAGACGGGACGGTTGCGCCTTTCACGCCGTACTTGTCAGCGTCAGTGAGCGCATACTGGGCCATTGACGGGTAAATACTTGCGGTGGTTTTCCAACCAACCCACTCTAAGCGCCCGTCCTCAATGGCAGCTTCCATTGTCTTATCGGCTTTCAAGCCGCTACAGGAGTTCACGCCGTTCTTTGCGAGTAGCGAGGTGCGCCTTGAGCCGAGAGCCTGATACAGGCCACACGCGCCACTAGAGGGGTTTTGTGCGTCCAAACTGAACCCTGACTCGCGCCAGAAGTTCCCTGCGATAGCTGCTGCCGCTTCCTTACTGAACCCTTGGGCTTGTGCGGCTGAGACGACATCTTGCGCGATCTTCTTATGGTCGTCGTCAAGACTGTTCCAGTTCGCCTCAATAGCCTCATCAGAGACAGTGGGATTAGCTGGCAGAGCGTATGCGCCACGAACGCCGCTAGCCCTAGCAGCATGACGATGAGGCAAACTGCTAGGGCCAAGCGCGCGATGAGCGCGTGATGGGCTTGGTTGACTGTAATCATTTGTTGCCTAACGGAACGCCACTCCGGTGATCGTGATTCCACGCTTAGCGGCTGCGTCTACCAACGCTAGTGTCGCGATCTCACGGCTCCCGTATAGGAGGGTGAGCATGTTCAATGCGTCAATGCCGCTGTGGAGGTCCATTGTCACTGACGCGAACTTTTTGCGCGCAGGGATGTCGGCATGTGTTTTGTGGAATCGTTCGGCAACTTTGTTGATCTCTTCATCAGTCACGTAGTGAGCGATAAAGCCGTCGAGAGGAAGTTCCATTTCGCGCCCCTTGCTGTCAATGAAATACAGCCACGTCTTAGGGGTGAACGCAAGCTCGGCGGGTTGCCATAGTCCCACGATGGGTAGGGCCGCGTCGTATTCCTTGGAGATACCGAGAACGCGGTTGATTTTGTAGTCTACGACCTCGGTTTCGTATTCACCGTTGGGTTTGCCGGTTTTAGTTTCACCCGCGAACCCGAGCGCACAAGAAAGTTCGATCAGCGCGTCGTTTAGATAGTCTCCGATGCGTTCCTGAAGTTCTTCGTCGTAGCGGTGTCCGTATGTTCGGTCCTCGCATTCTGGGCCAAAAACCCTAACCATTTCGTCCTCATCAACATTAGAGAGGAACACGTCAGAAGCGACATCAATATCCTCGTCACAAGCGAGGAAAACCGCGTCTCCATCAATCGACACTAAAGCGGGGTAAGGGCAGTGTTCTTGCACGTCCTCCATTACTCGCCCATCGGAGCCGATTGTGCAGCCTTCTAAGGTCATGCCCTTCAGTAAGCCCAGTTTCTCTATGGAAAGATTCATTTCCTCGGTGAGCTTTTCACGCGCTGTTGGATTGCCTTTAAGGACAGCACAAGCGTTAAGCGCGCTCACCCCGTCCGTAAAGTGTAGGAAATGCACCGTGGAGCAGAAGTCTCTGCGACAGGACGGGTCCTTAATTTCTCGCTCGTCAATACACTGCTCGATGCTCTGAATTAGGCGATCTTCGTACAAGCGGTCGTTGATTAAGTCTGCGAGCTTGATTCCCGTAAGGTGCAGTCCCCTGCGTGTCTTGTAGCCAACTTCTTCGTCCCACTTATACGGGGCGTGCAGCGTTTCAACATAGGAAGCGTGTCCAAGCAGAGGGATGAACCTGCCGGGCATATCAAGGTCTTTGATGGCGGTAACCAAGTCGCTAGGACTACCGGAGTCGATCATGTCCGCGAGCCAGCCTACAAAGTCCCGCGTGATAGCTTTCTTGATCTCGTCGTCACAGAACTTCTCGTCCGTACCGTAAACTTCCTGCGCATAATTGCCTAACTCCGCTACTCGCGCGAGCTTTCTTCTGAGAACTGTAGGTTGTCAAATACGCCGTCCTCTAAGTCTTTACGGCTTGCGACATAGAACCCTTCATGGTTGATGACAACAAGGACGGGGAACACGCTGGCAGCCATGAGCACGCCTCCTTAATCGGTTTCTTTTGGCTGGTAGTAAATGCCAAAGTTTTCGTCGATGACGGTGGTAAAAGTGCCTGCATAGTAGCCGCCGGGCACCGTGCGTAGAAGTCTGCAAATGTCGTAGTCGAATCCCGGAATGAACGGCGGGTACGTGTATGCGGGGACCTCGTGGCCGTCGATGTAGGCGATCTGTCCTTGGGTAACGCACTCGTCCCCGCGAGTGCCCAACAAGAAGCCGTGCTGGAATGTTTCGGGCTGGTCTCGCATATGTTCTGCGAGGGTATCGCGGGCGATCATGGTGAGTTCTTGTACTTTGTCTACGCCGCCTTCTAGGAACCTTCGGGGGGATGGAGAGCCTGCCTGCGAGATACGTGTACGTGTTGGTGTCCTTGTACCACTCGTAGGTGAGGACGTTCCCTGAGATCGTGTAGCGGGGGGCGAGCCATTCATATGACTTGTCTGCCATACGTAGGTGCATGAGTTCCGTGTCATCGAGGAGACGATAAGGAGTGTTCTCGTACAGGTAGCTGTCCGCTAGGAGGCGCGTCGCGACAGCGAGACTGCGAGGCATGGTGAGCGCGTACTCGTTCACCGTATCGCAATACATTTTCATCGGGACAGGGCCAACGAGAGCTTGACTGCCGCCGAACATTTCCCGGTTGAGCTGGTCTCGGGTTTCCAACGACCGGTTGTTTCCGAGGAGGAGCGCGCACGTGGCTGCGACACACCACAGGAGTGCTCGCTGTTTCTTGTTCTCGTAGTCAAAGTTGGTTTCTTCTCCCTCTGGGACGTGTACGCCGTGATTGTCGAGAACGTGGGCGATGCGCTCACATGAGTACTCGTCGTTAAAGACATCTTCGAGGGTGAAACGGACGGGAGCTTCGTCCACGTAGACCTGCCATGAGGGCTGGTATGCGAGGAAGCGCGCGCGGGAAACGGAACGCGCTGATGTGGCGGGTGACTGCCAGAGTGTCCTCGGGTGAGAGGTCGTAGGGGTTGATGTAGGGGATGTTCCCGTCCTCGTGGAGGTCGTAGAGGCTTTCTGCGATCAGGAGAGCGTCTGCGAGGTCGTACTCGTCCTCGGTGCGCTCGATGACTTCTGCGATGAATGGGATAGCTGCCTGTGAGCCGGGGGCGACGAACATGTGTCCATCGGTGTCGATCAGGATGAGAGGGTTTAAGCTGCTGTCTGTAGCAGTTGTGTTTGTAGACATGCGTATATTATACTATATGTTATGCGTATTAGAGAATGGGCTGAACGTGAAGGCTTCCACCCCCAAACAGTGTGGCGATGGTGCCGCGAGGGAACGATGCCTGTCCCGTTTGAGCGCACCGCAACCGGCGCGGTCATCGTCCATGACCCGAAATACGAAAACGCCACCCCCGCCACTACCGGGGGGAGGACTGTGTGTTACGCGCGCGTTAGCTCTAATGACCAGAAAATCGACCTGCAACGGCAAGGCGACAGGCTCAAAGCGTTCGCGTTCAACATGGGCGTAGACGCGCCCGAGGTTGTCACCGAGGTTGGTTCCGGCGTGGATGACAAGCGTCGTAAACTCAACCGACTGTTAGCCGACTCGACCGTGACAACGATCATCGTGGAACACCGAGACCGGCTCGCCCGTATGAACGTTGGTCTTGTTGAAAGTGCCTTGGAAGCGTCCGGGCGTAGGCTCATCGTCGTAGACGACACTGAACGTGACGACGATCTACTGCAAGACATGACCGAGGTGTTGACCTTGTTCTGCGCTCGCCTGTACGACCGTAAATCCGCTAAACACCGCGCTCAGCAAGCATTGGAAGCCTTGTCGCGATGAGCGCCTACGAGGCCGTTAAAGTCCAGCTCGACCCCACGCCGAGGCAGCGCCGTCTCCTGTGTTCGCACGCTGGGGCCGCTCGTTTCGCATACAACGCTGGCCTCGCTCACGTGAAAGACATGCTCGAAAATGGGGAGCCGCCCGAGTGGTCGCATTATGCGCTGCGCCGCTGGTGGAGCGCGAACAAAGACCTTCTAGCCGTCAATCCTGATACGGGCGTGGTGTGGTGGAGCCAAAACAGTAAAGAAGCCTACAGCATGGCCCTACACGACTTGGCTCAAGCCTTGTCGAACTGGTCTAAGTCCCGCAGGGGAAAGCGTAAGGGCCGTCACGTCGGGTTCCCTCGTTTCAAGTCGAAGAACGCCGTCATGCGGTTCGCTTACTCCACGGGGTTCACTGCTCCCACGGCTAGTGACCCCTATGGGCTGAAACTTCCCCGTATTGGCCGTGTACATTGCATGGAAAACGTGTATAAGCGTGTGAATGGTGCGCGCCTTGTCCGCGTGAGTGTGTCATACCGTGCGGGCTGTTGGTATGCGAGTCTGACCGTGGAACGCGAACACCCATCGTCCCCTACACGTACACGGAAGCGGGGTGCAGTCGGTGTTGACCTCGGCGTGAAACACCTCGCCACTCTCTCAGACGGCACCGTTATCCCTAACCCGCGCGCCCTAGACGCGAGGTTGAAGGCCCTGCGGAAAGCCCAACAAGCATTAAGTCGCAAAACTATGGGCAGTGTCCGGCGTAGGAAAGCCAAAGAGCGTGTCGCCCGCCTACATGCCCGTGTAAGTGATGTGCGTATGGACGCGATCAACAAGGCAACGACCGTGATCGCCCGAACCTACAGCACTGTGTGTGTGTCGAGGACCTAAACGTTGCGGGCATGATGAAAAACCATCGTCTTGCCCGTAGCGTGAGTGATGCTTCCCTTGGGGAGTTTCGCCGCCAGCTTGAATACAAGACCATGCGCACTGGTGCAGTGTTGCGCGTGGTTGACAGGTGGTATCCGTCGAGTAAAACATGCTCGAACTGTGGGACGGTGAAAGCCAAACTGTCCCTCAGTGAGCGCGTTTACAAGTGTGACGTGTGCGGCTTGTCTATGGACCGCGACTTGAACGCGGCTATCAACCTTATGGTCGCCGGGAGTGCCCCGGAGACCTTAAATGCGCGCGGAGGGGACGTGAGACGGGCCGACACAGTGTCGGGCAACGCAAACCCCAGTGAAACGCGAACCAAGCAGCCACCCACCGGTGGCGTGAGACTTGGAGCTGGCCTCGGTAACGAGGCCATGCGTACTAGAACAAACTAGAACGCAACGGGTCATTTCGGGTCTGGTCTTTTCTGGTTGGTGCTTGTTGGTTTGGAGTTACTTGTTGGTGGGGCTTTTTGTGGTCACGTGTACTTCCGCTGGGGAGAGGATGTGCGTGGTGCCGGTGGGGGTGACTTTAGAGCGGTCTGCTTCCCGGTTGTGTTGGCATTCGCTGGTTGTTTCCCCACAGTAGGTGGCTGCGTATGGGAGGAACCCAACGTAGGTTTTCCCGTCGATCTTGAGCCTTGTAGGGGTTGCTTGTGCGATGTCGGGGTCTGGGGAAGCGTCTCCGTTTGGCACGTAGGAGAAGATGACTTTGGGCGTGAGAACTTGGGCTGCGTCCTCGACGGGGACAAACACTCCCCCTGCCCACGAGTCGTAGATGCTGAACAAGGCGTATGCGGGCTTGTTGCCGTTGTCGAATGTAACAGGGACGAGGCAGGTTTCAGCGAAACATGTTGCGGTTGCTTCCGGGTCGATCACGCCGTCGTTGTATGGGCCAAGACCGTTGCCGGGGGCGATGAGTGAGGGGCGAGAGTTTTCGGGTCGGTCTTTGACTTTCCCCGTCCACGAGACGGCCCCGAGTTTCAGGTCGCCTTGGACGCACGACCAGTACAACTGCGGGTCGCCCGTCTCGTACATGCGCTTACAAGTGTCTGGGTTTCCTCGTAGTCGCTTGCGTTGTAGGTGACGCGCGGCGCGGGACTGGTTGAGGTGGGGGCGCTGGGTGTTGGCGTGGTTTTTGTGGGCTTGTAGACGGTTTTCCCGAGGATGAAGAAACCCATGAGTAGCGCGATGAGGATTGCGCACACGATGTAGACCTTGCGGCTCTGGCTTCCGGTCTTAGCGGCCTTGCGTGTTTCAGCTTGTACCGTGGCACGCTTGGGGAGCTGTTGGGGTTCTTCCTCCCCTGACCACGGGTCGTATTCGATTTCCATAAGTACCTCGGTTCTAGCGGATGAGTGCCGTATGCAAGATTGCGCTCAGGAGGGCGAAACCCATGAGGAACGCGACGGTCGTCATGAATCCCCAGATTTTCTCTCCGATTTGCCTGCCGGTCAGTGTCCGATACTCCCCCAGCTTAGGGATGCGACTCCACCCCCTGCGGGTAGCGAAATAGGTGAGAGCAAAAATGATGATGAGCAGGGAAATGTAAGACACGAACGGCTGGTGGAAGAGGCTCACGGGACTGACGAGCACATTCTCGGAAGCAGAGTATGCGGGTGCCCCGGCGTGCGAGGAAACGTGAGCGGTGATAGCGCCGTCTGGGAGCGGGTTGGGGATTTGCGTTGTCGCGTCTGTTGGCGGGTGGAGGGCGAGTTGAGCGTCGTTGCGTGTCATCTGCCGGTTTAGTCGCGTGAGGGACGCGGATAGGTTACCGCCGATCACGTATGCGGCAATGATGAGCGTGAACCTGATGAGGCGCGCTCCGAAGGAAGCGAAACGCCTTGTGAGTGGATTACGCGGGTTTGCCATAGTGCCCTTTCCTTTTTTGTTGCCGTTTTTTAATGGCTTGTCCTTGGTTTGTGTAGGCGGTTGTTTGTGTTTGGTTGGTGGTTTCACCATATCACACACGTGTAGCGAAAATGATACATGTGTGCGCTTAACTTTACGTATGCGCGTTTTTCTTATACACTTTTAGGCATGGACATCACGGATTACACGTCAAGCGACTTCCGACGAGCAGTCGGACACCGACTCAAAGTGCGCCTCTTTGACAAGGGAATAAGTGTTGCTGATGCAGCGAACGCTATCGGCTTATCGCGCACAACCATGTCTCGAAAACTCAATCCGGCACGCAATGTGACATTCACGGTCGATGAGTACGCGCGACTATGCGAGCTGATTGATTCCTCTGCCGACGACATCTTCCAAGAAGCAAAACAATCTCTCTCCAACTAACCAAACCAAAGCCAACAGCCAGAAAAAGTAAACCATGAGCAGTAAAGAACTAGCGTCCAGACAAGATGACGCACAAAACGTGGTTGTTCTCGACGTAACCGAGGGCGACATGGAGGCCGCTTCCCCGAAGCGGGAACGCTGTTTGTATGACGACGCGGATTTTCGCGCGTTCTGGACGATCTACCCTCGGCATGAGAACAAGAAGGGCGCATTCCGGTCATGGAAGAAGGCCCTAGAAGCCGGTTTGCGGGCCGAAGATATCCTGCGTGAAGCAACAGACTATCGGGAGCTTGTAGCCGCCGAGAATCGCGATCTGCGGTACGTGAAGCACCCGACCACATTCTTGAACCAGCTTGACGCTGACAGTATCGGGGACGCGCGTAAAAGCATGAGCGACGCGGCCCAGTTTGAGCGCGAAAAAGAATACATGGCTTCCACTCAACGCCAGCGCGGCATGAGCATGAGCCAATACAGTGCGGAAGAAGAAGCTAAGGCCGTGCGCCGCCAGTTGGAAAACTACCCGGTTCTAACCGGGCAAGACATTGACTCAGCCGCACGCGATCTTGGGTTCATGCTCGAAGATATCCCCCAGCACGCGGACATGATTAGCGGGCTGGACAAGATTAAGACCACCCTTGAAGAAGTCGTCCCGAAGATGACTAGCCTCGTGGAAGCCTACAACGCTTACGTGGCCTCCAAGACGATGGAAGAACTCGCCCACACCTCCCACGCCCTACAGGCAGTGTGCGCGCAAACAACAAGCGTCGTGTTCCACAATGCGTGCCGCTACGGGTGGTACAAGACGTTCCACAACGTTCACGCAATCCCCAAGGCGATCATCGTGCAAGCCGTTCGCGGCGGCATGAGCCTAGAGGACGCGCGCCACCAAGCAGCGTTAGCGGCCTTGGATGACGTGAAGCTCCTGAGCGGCAAATCAATCACAGCGCGGTAGCAAGTGTCCTCACTGAAGCCCTCTCCCACGTGGAGACGGGAAGCGACGTAGACGCGGCGATCAACAATACTTTGAGCTACTTGCGTCCCCAGCAGGACTACTCCCCACAGGAACAAGCGGTTTTCGCGAAAGAAATCTACACGAAAGTCCGCCCAACACCTGACATGCTTGAACTTGACCAACATCAAACCAAACTCCTTGTAGAAAGCCGGTGACCAGACATGTATGTCACTCCTGAAACGATGCGTGAATGCCTCACGAAACTGTCCGAAACCGGTCTCATCCGCCCGCTTCCTGAAGCGCCTAAGAAACTGGAAGCACTCACTCAAGCGTGGCGTGAGGGCATTATCCCGAACGCGACCGACGCGAACATGAGTGCCGCTGTTTCCTACCTCATGCAAGAAGAAGAAACGGGCGGCTCCTACGTGACTGTTGCCCGGTTCAATAAGGCTTTGCGCGTGGTACGCCAGCGTGCGGCCTCAGCTCGAAGCCAGATCATTAAGGGCTTGGAAGAAAGCGACACGGGCGTGCTCGCTGAACTCACCATGAACGACGGTGCTGATGAGGCCCTTGAGGAAAGCAACCAGTACGCGGGATTGTTGTATCGGCGCGCGGTTCACATGGCGGCAGCAGGTGGCGCGTCAAAGCGCGGCATTGAACGTGCGGGCGCTATCGCTGTTCAGCGTTTCAATGAGGGCGGCGCACTCAAGAGCTTGCATGAGCACTTCCAAGACGTGAGTGAAGCGATCTCCGGGGGCACGTTCTTGTCCCCCGTTGAGGCCGCTGCCGTGTTCTCAGCCGACAGTGAGTCCAGTAGTGTTGCCGCTTACTCGCCTGACCGTATCCAGCAGCTCATTCACGGGCGCACTCAAACAACGGCAACCGCTAACAGTGGGGCGCGTAAGGAACAAGTGTCAGCCGAAGCGAAAGAACGTATCCATCAAGCTAACCGGCAGATCGTCGAGTCAATTAAGCGACGCGGTATTGAAGCGCGGGAAGCGAAACGGGAAGCGGAACGCGCACAGCAAGAAGCCGAGCGCCGTCACGCGGATGAAACTCTCGCACAGTTGAAAGAACTTATTGCAGCGGGACAAATCGAGCTTTAACCGCGCAAGCGCACAGTCCGAACTGTTTAACACCACAACATCAGCAAACACCAATAGGAAAAACGAACAGAATGATTACTATTAGTTACCCGTCCGGCTCTATCAGTGGGGACACTGTTTTTGACATTGAGGAACGTATCTCGCGCATGTCTGACAGTGAGCAAGGCACCCCCGTGTGGCAGTGGGATGAGGCTCGTGGGGTCTGGCAGCGTTTCGACGGCGTGACCACTGACCTGTATGGGCCAGATGAATACCCGCTGCGTATCAAGGACCTCATTCGGTTCCTCGCTTATATCCTCGATGATGACACGATCAGTGTCCGAGACATCAAGGTTGAAGTCAGCCTTGAGGACGATGAGCGCCCCTTTCCGTGGGAAGTACTCGCCTATCGGGAAAGCATTGGTTTAGGGCGCGCGCAGCTCGCTCGCGCACTCAAAGCACGCGGCCCGAAGCTCGTGGAAGCATGGGAAACTGGGGCGACTAAGCCCGGCCCGTGGGTGGGTGACGGGATTGAAGAAATCGCCCGTAAGCATGAGAAGGCCGCGCGTGACCTACAGGCCGCTATCTACGCAACCGATGGGGATACTGTCGCCGTCGTATGTCCCCCCGCTGACAGCTTCCCGCCGGATAGCGCGTGGGGTGCGTATGAGTGGTTGAACTTGTGTGCCCGCGTGATCGGTGGCCCTAAGCGAGGTGTTCGTATCGTCCGAAACATTGAGCAAGCAGAAGAGCGTGGGTGGCCGCTCGTAAACGTTGCCCACATCTTGAACCGTGACTACTCCAAACCAAACAACAAGCCCGAAAACTAGCCAGAAAGAAGAAACACCATGACATTCACTGTCTACACTAAAAGCAACTGCCAACAGTGCGTCGCAACCAAGCGGCTACTTGACCGCCGTGGCGTGCCCTATACGACCGTTGACCTTGATGCTGACGCAAGCCAGATCGAGGTCGTGAAAGCCCTCGGGTTCACATCAGCTCCGGTTGTTACCGTGACTGACGGGACTCGAACGATTGATTCTTGGGGTGGCTATAGGCCCGACAAGATCAAAGAACTCGCTTCCATCAACTAAAACACTCTCACAGAAAGAACACTCAACATGTCCATCATTTCGATTGTCTCAATCGTGTTCGCGATTGTTTTTACCCTATTGGCCGCGTTCCTCATCTTCTACTACGTGCGCATGACTAAGCAGCGTGACGAGGGTGGCCGTATGGGCTTCACTCAGACCAAGGGAACTGTCTCCGCTGAGACAGATGAAAACGGCGACCTAACGTGGGGCGACTAGAAGCTCTCTAAAAACACTAAACGGGGCGCTCAGAGCAATTTTGTGTTCTGAGCGCCCCGTTTTCGATAAAAAAGAGCGTTTTTTCGCCGCTAAGAGCGATATGACCACAGTCTGTCTTTTGTGAGGACTTTTCCGGCCCATACGGTTGCAAGTTCCCCGTCAATGTGAATTGGTGTCTCGCGGTGGGCTTTCAGGTTGATTCGGCACATGTGAATGGTGTTGTTCACAGGCATGTCGCGGACGGGGAACCGGTCTCGGTCGCTGGGGACAGCTTGGTCAGCATGTACTTCCTGCACCCAAAGCGTTCTCTCAGTGCATCGAATCACCTGCCAGAACCTAATTATTCTTACGTCGAGAGGCATGGGGCGTTCGGTTACGAAGATCGTGCCGATAGGGTAGAGCTTTGACTCGTTTTGCGCTTCTCCTTGCTCGACTATGCAAGTGGCGATGTTCCTGACATCTTTTTCCTTCAGTACTAGCAGGCGTGCAATGTGTTCTGGTTCCATTCCAAGCGCGATAGCCGCAATTATGTTGTCGTTCCGATCTAGGCCGCTGATGACATACCCCGGCGTGTGTAAGAGCATCCGGTAGTAAATGGGGAAACCCTTTTTCAGCATTTTGTCCGTGAAGTCAACGAAACCTTCCGCTTCTTCAACTTCCCCTGTCGAGTAGTTGTAGATGCCAGTGACTTCATAGTGTGGGCCGTGTGCTTTCAGCACGTGATCTGCCCACTTTGTGATTGTGCGTAGCGCCTCATACTTATCTAAGTTGCTAGGGAAGCTCTCTTTGTATGGCCCCACGTGAGACACGTAAGCGCTGACTTTGCTGAACAATGTTTTTGGAACCTGCGAGTCTCCCCTACTGGCGTTAACTGCGTATCCCGTGACAGTGTCTAGGTCAACGCCGTTTCGTGCGGGTACAACAAAGCGTGCTTTTTCTTTCCCATTGAGGAGATAGGAAACCCGTGCGAGTGGAATATGAGTGCCTTTAAGGTGCTCAATCTTGAACTCATACGGCAGAAGGTTGCTTGCGCCGTGGAAATTGAGTTTTCCGCTTTTCCCTTCTTCTTCCCACTCGACAACAGCGATTACCCCGGCATACCCGAGGAGGGCGACGGTTTCTTTCTTCTGACTCATTGGACTACTGCCTTTCTCGTGCTAAATGGTTGTGTTTGGCTAGAGTAATCGTCGGATAGTTTCGCGCGACTAAACAGTGCGATGAGCGTCCTCTGTGAATACTTTCCCGGTCCAGATGGTTGCGATATCCCCGTCGATGCGGATGGGTGCCCCGGGTGCGGCCTTCAGGTTGATGCGGCACTCGTAGATCGCGTCGTTCTTCATAGTGTCGCGTATGGGGAGATATTGTCCTGTCTGGCGGCCTCCTGCGGCTTGTAGCTCTTGCATCCAGAGGGTTCTTTTCGTGCAGCGGACTACTTGCCAGTACCTAAGAAGTACTTGATCGGATGCCATAGTGCGCGCGGTCATGAAGATCGTCCCAACGGGATAAAGTTTCGACTCGTTTCGCGGGTATAGCCATATTCTGCGCGCGGGGGCGCTGAATGCCCTGACTTGCTCTTCTGAAATTGCCAATAGCCACGCGATGTCTTTGGTTTCCACGCCGAGTGCGGCGGCTGCGAAAGCGTTGCTCTCTACGCTTAGGTGCGGGAAGAAGCACCCCGGCGTGTTCAAGAGCGAGGGGGAAGTGAATGGGGAGGAGGCCCATTTCTTCCATTGTTTTGGTGAAAGTAACGTTGCCGTCTTGAATCTGTAGGACGTCTTTCCTCTTGTAATCGTAGATTCCGGTTATTTCGCATCTTGGGCCGCGCGTCTCTAGGATGTGTGTTGCCCACTCTGCGACTTTGCGCACCAAAGTAGATAGTCCTGGACGGCAATCGACAAACCGCGCGTATGGCCCCTTGCAGAGGTACACGAATGCCTTGTGAGAAAACATTTGCTTGTAGGAACTTGGGAACTGTGACCTGCCTTTAAGGTACAAACTGGCGTAGAACTCGACCATGTGTGCATCGACGGTGCTGCCTTCTTTCAAGTCCTCAACGAAGCGCGCTTTCTTTCCCATTGAGGAAATAAGTGATTCGCGCGAGCGAGACGGTGCTGCCTTTAAGATGATCGACCTTAAACTCCAACGGCGGGAACTTATCTTGGAACTTACCTGTGCCGTGGAACGTTAACCTGCCGCTCTCACCTTCTTTCTCCCACTCAACATCGACGGTCGCACCGACAAACTCGTGGAGAGGAAGGGTTTCTTTCTTCTGGCTCATTGTCCTGTTTCCTTTCGGTTGTTAGATGGTTGCTGTTGGTTAGAAATAATCGCCGGATGCTTGCTCTGGTGTTCCGTCCCAGACGTATGCGCGCGCGTTCTGGATGCAGATAGGGGTGTTTCGTCCGAACCGGAGGTTAATTCGGCACTGGTACACGGTGTCGTCAACTGGTTCTGGGGGCATAACGGGAACCAGCTCCTTGTATGCCGGAGTGTTAACTGTTGGCGTGACGCGGATTCGCTGAACCCAGAGGGTTTTCTCGGTACTACGAACAACCTGCCAGAAAGCGACAGTTGTCCTCTCATAGCTCCACGAGGTCACGAGGATTGTGCCGGTGGGATAGAGCTTCGACTCGCCACTCTCCCCCGTTGTGCGAGGTTTCTTCCCTGCGCGTCGGCTCTCCTTGATGATGTCTTTCGCTTCTTCCTTGGGGAGTGCGAGTAGGAAAGAAATGAAGTTAATGCTCATGTCGCGCGCGTGGCAGTAGAGCACGGTGTCGTGTGCGTCTAGGTCGTCAATGAGGCCGGGTGTCTTTAAGAACTGCTGGTAGGTGATAGATGCACGTAGATTGCCTTGGTTCACCAACGGGCGTTGCGGCATTTTGTCGAGCTTTACTACTTCCGCAGCGAGATAGTCACACATTGCTGCTTCGTCGTACTTAACGCCGTGTTCCTCATACAAGTGGAACGCCCAATGCGCGATTTCCTCGGCAAGCGTCTTGGGCCTCTTGAACTCAGGGTGGTTAACGAGCGAGCCGTTTTTAATGAGCGATACAGCCTTGTAGAAGAAAATCTTCTTCAGTCCAATCATGCGCTGGGCAGAGCGCATTCTGTCCGGTGTTACTTCAATGCCTGCCATGACGCTTTGCGCGTTTAACGGTGCGCCCGGACTTTGGCCTGACATGACGCGCATAGTCGCTGCCGCCACGGTAGTAGATGATGCGAATGATCGGCTGGTGAGTTCCTTTAAGTTCTTCCACCTCAACGCTGATCGGCGCGTAGCGTGAGTCGCTGAAAACAAGTGTTCCGCGTTCGTCTTTTTCTTCCCACTCAAGTCTGACAGTGACGCTAGGGTTGGTCGGGACCTGAGCGATATCAGTATTGCGTGCCATTACGCTGTTTTCCTTTCGGTTGCTTGTAGGCGCTTGAAGTCGTTGAGTAGGCGCGTGTCGATGAGGCTGGCTTGCTGGTCAATGGAAGCTAACTGTCTGCTTGTGGCGTTTATGTCGCGCGTGAGGTGGTGTGTGGCGGTGTAGCGTTTCGTGAACCCACTGTGCGCGTGAACGTGTTGGAAGATGCTTTCGGCTACGTGCCACGTGTAGGGGGTGAGCGCGTTTTTGTGTGCGATGAGGAAGTAGAGGGCGCTGACTTTCTCGTAGCAGTCGTACATGTCGTAGCCGCCGCAGTGGGCCGCGACGTAAGCGCCTGATGGGGTGGACGTGTCTTGAGGGGTGCGTGCGACGGGTTTACCAAGGTCAATGTAAGCCGCTGCGTGAGCTAACGCGGGGTTGTCCACGTATGGGCTGGTTGATGCTATTTGTATGGCGCGCTCGCGGTGTTTGGCGATTGTTTCCACGTGGTAGGGGTTGCGGTGGGGCGCGTCAATGTTGAGCGTCATTTCGGGAATGTAGTCGTCGAACGCTGGGCATTGCAGTTCTACTGCGTCTGCGTCTACTCCGAGGCGTGGGATATCCAAGTGTAGGTACATGTAGCGGATAGCTTCTTCAGGTACTCGCGCGTCCCCCCGAGCGCCGGGCGTTTTGGGTGAGAATCTGAGCGAGAGGCTTATGGATGATGAGTGCGATGACGGGAACGTCGGGGTGGCGTTTCTTCACGTCTTGATACAGGTCGGCACGTAAGAGTCGCCTAATATTCGTCGCGTCAAAGAATGCGTCTTGTCCCATGTCTAGCAGCGTGTGAATGTAACTGTAGGCAGTCTTGAATACTTGTGGGTTGTGTTTGTTGCCTTCCGTGAGGGAACCGTATCGTTCGATGCGAATAGCGTCTGTAGACACGACGTTACCGGCGCTAATCCTGTTCGCGAGGCTTGTCTTACCGACCCCCGCCGGGCCGATGAGGATATAAAGCGCTGGCATGAGAAACCCTGCCTTTCTAGGGTCGGTATAAGAATCCGGTTGTATGGCTGTAAGTTAATGCTCCGGCAGCGCCCGTGAGGATGTTAAAACGGTCTTGCGGCGTGTAGACGAGGACGTTGCCGTTGAGTGTCTTGCGTTTCCGTGCGTACATGATTTCCTGCAAGGTGAACGGGCTGCGGATTTCTCGGGGCTTCGGCTTGGTTCGATCTCCTAATGCGATACGCACCTCGGAGGGATGGGGAACGTTATTTCAGGCGTGGTGAGGATGGCCTGCAAAATAGCTTTCGCCCGGTGTCGGGATATCTCAATTTCCACGCACGGTAGCGGGGTTAGAAACGCTCCGTTCTGGCGTTCAATGTACACGTAGTCGTAGAGTGCGCCTTTCTTTTTCCGCAAGGCCACATCAAGAAAATCGCGCTTTTTAGAAACCGAAGAGGTCATTTTTTCCCATAGAAAGTTTTGCCTGATGGCTTCGATAAGTACTCGGTTAGCGACGTAGTAAGAAGCATGTAACGACTGTCGTGCCTGCTCGATGGTTAAACCAAGCTCATTGAGTGCGACAGCTTGAACGACACCAAGATTGAATGAGCGCTTGAATGGTCTTTTTGACTGGTGTGGCATGAATATGAGTGTCTTTCATGAACCTTAGCGGGAGCGAGACAATTAGACCATCGTTGAGGAAACGTAGGCTTAGGACACTGGCGCGAACGATGCTGTCCCACTCGCGGACGGTGAATACGCGACTGCCCTGCCACTAAGGGGCGTTCTGACATGTCTTGTGGGAACGCTAGGAGGACGGCGCTGGCTGCTTCTGGCATGTCTGCTGGGTAGCGTGGCGTGGTGGCGTTCCCGTCACTGGGGCGCGTCCCATAGCCGACGTAGAGTCCAAGGTCGTTTTTCAGCGGCGGTTGGCCTTGGGGGACGTGAGGTTGCGGAGAATAATGTTCGCGCGTTGCCTACTGATTTCTAGTTCTGGCGCGATATTGACGACGGCCCTACCGCTTTCGCTTTGGACGATTGAGAACAAGCCGGATAGCTGCTTCTGATTGTCTGGCTGGGCGAGCGCCCACAGTTCGATAAGAACCGCTGGCCCCCACGCTTGGACGCGCACTTTCAGGCTGTCCCACAGGAAGCCGTCTTTAATGGCTTTACGTAGGACGCTTGCTGTGATCTTGGCTCGTAGTCCGGTGTCGGCTCGTACTTGGTCGAGTGTTACTTTCTGGCGTTTGAGTGTGGCTGTGGTGGCTTTACCGAGGTCGAATGCGTCTGAGAGCTGCATGATTGTTCCTTCACTAGGTGCCCGTTTGCCTTAAAACTCCTCGTTTTAACGCTTTTCCCCTGTTATTCCGCGCGTTTCATGCTGTTATCGGTAACTAATTGGCCGCTTTTGGAGGCTCTAAGAATGTTTTTCCATCCTCGGAACGTGATCTTGTCCCCTGACTTGAAAGATAACGTGTGGGGAACGTATCAGGGGGACATTGTTGTGTCCTACCAGAGGCCCGGAAACCCTAAGTTGAGTCTTGGGGTTTTAACGTTGCGGCAAGTGGGTGCGTCCACGATTCAAGTGACCGCAACGGGTAAGACTAAGGGCTTCCACCCGCAAGCGTCGTTCGCGTGGAACATTTATGTCGCTGAACGTAAGCCGGATTTGCGTATGGTCGCGTGCCTCATGTTCCCGCTTGTCGCACCGTGGCGGTACACGCGGGAGGACTTGAGTCTTATTACGGGCCGGGCGCGTGATTTTATGCGCCGCGCAGACCAGCGGGAAAACGGTATGCCGCTGGACATTGTGTTCGATCTACTAGGCGGGATGCTGCACTACTATCGGCCCGGCGAACTGGATGTGTTCGCGCAGACCGCGCCGGGCACGTTCATGGCTCGCACTGACCTGATTCATTCTTCTGGCGGGAACCGGAAGCGGCTTGTGAACATGGTGTATGCCGCGTGGAGGGCACACGAGAACGGGTGCGCCGCGTCGTTGAACTACCGTGGCGTGGATGCTGCTAGGGCCTATAACGAAATGTATAGCGTGGACTATGACTTTCAGATGAGTCAGTACAACCTTGATCGTGTTGACCGTATCCCGAGCGATCTTTAACCGCGTTCACGTGCGTCGAGGAACCGTTTAATGCAAGACCAGAAACCTACAAAGAAAGACTGAAAACTATGCTTTACTACCCTGACCGCGTGTCCTTGAAGGGCCGAGACGTGTTCTACAACTTCCGGGCCGAGGGAAAGAAGAAGGTCGCCCGGTTTGAGACCGACGCTGACATGGGACGTATTCGCGTGAAGCTCCCCAATGGGACTGCGTTGTGCGAGTACACGACAGACTCATTGTTTGCTGATAAGGAAGCCTTGCGTTTCACTGTCGCCCAGCTCCTTACCGCAGCCACGTTCACCGTTGAGGACGCGACTATCGCGGCCCGTAATATTCGCCGTCACATGAAGGTCGTTGCCGAGAACGAAGGGCTTCATAGGCCGGTTATTTTCACGCTGTTCGGTAAGGAAATCACTCAGCGTGAAGCGATAGAAAGTATGGGTTCGGGCATTTCGTGATGGACTCGAACTTGATGCTCATGGATGAGGAGCGGTCTCGTATGTTCACTCGTCACCTCGTGTTCTGCATGTGGGCGGCGTTTAAGGAAACTGCCGAGGTGGTAGAGGCTGTTCCTGCTGGCGTTGACCGTAACACCTTGTACACGACGTTCAGGAACACGTACAGCGAACGCTGCTCGACGCTCATGAGCGCACCAATGACCACGAACGGCCTACCTGTATCGGTTCAGCTCTAAGGTTTTTGGGAAGGGGCTTCCAATGCTGTCGGAGGGGTTGTTCGATCTCAGAGGTGGGCGTTTCCTCAGCTCGTGGGACATCCAAACGGATTTGATGCCTAGTGCGCTTTATGCAGACCGGGAGGTCGCTTACAGCGGGGAGCGAATGAGGCGTTTCTTGCCTCGGGAATCAGTTGAGCGCGTAGCAGTTGGATTGGTTGACGAAAAACGCTTGCTTGGGAGCAACTACAAAGGCCCTGCCCTTACCTATCAGGCTGTGCAGGCCATAGCTAAACGCGAGCCGCGCTCTCTTGGTGAGTGTAAAGGAGCTGATTGCCCAGCAGAGACGGATTCTCGAAACCTTGTATTGTCCCGACGGCTCAAATCCGTCTAAGAGGCAAATTACGCGCAGTTACGCGATTGCGTGGCTCCTTATCCGAGAAGGCAACGAAGCGCTAAATATCTTTATGAGAAACCGCTATTTCTAGCATCCAACAACACGAAGGAAAGCCCGCATGATTTACAACCCAGAGAATATTCGGCTACGTGAGGTGGATTCACATTCCGGTCGCCGCTTCAAGGTCAGCTACTACTTCCGTAGTCTCGACGTGCGCAACGGTGGTAATCCGGTGCGTCCGTTGGGTGAGCTTGAGGTTGAACTGTTTCCTATGCGTGCGGGGCGTGTAAGCGCACAAGCGGCTAGGTCTCCTCTGTTGGTGCGGTATTTCGACGAGGGTGATCTCGCGTTCCCGACCGTTGATCGCACTATTGCCCGTCATGCTGCGTTGATGATGTCGTCTGTTCCGAATTGGATGGGCTTTAACGCTGATGACGTGAAGCGTGTGGCGACTCGTATTCGCCGCACTATGGCGCGCATGGTTGAGCAAGGCCGCGTGTCTGACAGTGGCGTTATCTTGTTCGACTTCTTTGGTGAGGCGATCAGTGTTGGCGAGGTGCCCGGCCTCGATTATGAGGACTCGTTTACGCTTATCCCGGTTCACGTGAGGTTGCTTGACTGGTCGCCGGAAGAAGTTCGCACTCTGTTGCGGCAGTTGGTTGCCGCGTCGTGTTCTGCGTACCGAACCGCGTGCCTGCTAAGTGCGATGGAAGGGCCGACTGCAACGCCTCGGCAAACGTTTATTACTCGCTACAGTCGCGCACATGCTGATGCTCTTGCCATGTGTCGCGGCGAGAAACCAAAAGACCCGGCTCTTCTTGAGCTATGACAAGGAAAGGACTTCCCAATGCTTCTCGTCGTTAAGTTCCGTAATCAGATTCACCGGCTTAACCCGGCCTTGCAGGTGGACATGCGTAACACTCGTATTAACGGTGTTGCGCGCGGTTGCTACGGCTACATCACTGACCCGGCTACCGGCCTCGTTATCGAGGTGGACACGGAAGAGTCTTGCTGTGTAAGAGAGCGTGGTAAGCCGGGAATGATTTATCGCGGCGTATGGAAGAACGGTGAAGGTCGCTTCGTTACTGGCGTGAACCAGTGGTCGAACGAGGACACGATAGCGAGAGAGATCGTACAGGCGTTTAGGGAGCCTGAACGTTCTGGCTTATGGAGACGTGTTCGATGAACCCTAGAAGAAAGACGGCTGTCGCAATCTAATCCAATTAGGCTGCGGCAGTTGTTTCACATCACTGCATAAGTCTCAACCAGAGAGGACGATAATCATGCTCCTGTTACCTGAAAGGCTCACGTTGAAGCCTGTGTCTAGGCCGCGCCCTTATGGTGATCGGCGTTTTTGGAATGTGTTCTACAAGGAGCCGGACTGGGAGAAGCCGCGTTTTGTGGGGGTTCTAGAGGTTTCTAGTAGTCCTAGACGGCAAACGTACTCGGTTCAGGCTGCGACAAGCGTGAACAAGCTGAAGTGGAAGATAGAGGGAGATCGTGCGGCGATTGAGCCTGATGTTTCTCTCACTTTCCCCGAGCAATACAAGCCCGATAACGCGACGGCCATGACGTATTACGCGGGGGTTTTGTTGAACTGCACAATCATGTGGGGGTTGACTGAGGAAGATGTGAACCGTATTGCGATGCGGTGCCGTCGCACTATCCGTAGGATTCGGGAAACGCTTGGCGTGGAGAATGGTTTCTCATTGTCGTTGTATGGGAGCGCTGATGTGCGCGAACCGCAGGTGTACGCAACGCATAAGCAAGATTCTGCATATGCGGGCAGTATTAGCATTCCTGATGCGCCGCCTAGTGACTCTCGGGACACTGCGGTAGTGCGCAGCGCCGTGCATACCGCGTGGTGGGCATACAAGATGGCGGCGAGTTCGTCTTTTGCTCTGTCTGACGATATTAACGACCCTACTGAGGCTTTCCTGCGAGAGTTTATGAAGGCCCGTAGGTTCGTGGAAACACAGTCGCGTAAAGAAGGTTCTTTGCCTGCTTTTTCGTCCGCTGGGTTCTGTCGTTCCGATGAGGTGGATGCGGCGACTTCGCGTGAAAACGGGCGTGTTCTTAACTCGTGGTTCGCGTATGATGACACTCGCTCAGAGTTCGACCTCATTGAGGGCGATCCGGTTACGTCCGGGGAGATCGCGGAAATGATGTATGACGCTGCCTGCGCGGAACACTCTCGGACGGGCATTGTTGCCCCGTGGAAGGCGTTTGAGAAGGTTGCTGTGCGTCTTGTCGCCGGAGGCAGTATCCCCGGCTATCAGGGCATGATTCTTACGGACGATTCGATCAGGTCTTTAGCTAACCGGTATCCCCGTAACGATGAGGAATATGCGTTTGTTTCCTTGTTCAAGGAGTCGCACTTGGGGGATAAGAACCTTTCTCTTGGCGCGGCCCCTGATGACTATGACGGGCGTTACCGGAAGGTGGCGGCTATCGCTTGGCTTCTCGCCAGAGAAGGGAGCGCCGCGCTGAGGAGTTTTGAGTCCTAACAGTCAAAAGCGGTGGCCTACCTTGGGGTTTCCTTGGTGAGCCACCGCTTTTGCATGTTCAGTATCCGTAGTATTGGCTGACTGGCTGGCCGTCCCACGGGAGCATCACGTCTCCGGTTGGTGACTTTACACAGTGGAATGTTTTCTCTCGGAGAATGCGTGCCATGTGTGGTTTTGCCTTTGGGTTGTAGGTGTCCGCAATCGGAACAAGGTCTTTCCTTAGTACTGCCGAGTCGTAGGCGACTACCTGCGCGCGGATTTGCAGGTACCACACGGTTCGCTCCGTGCAGCGCACTACTTGGTAGAACAAGATGACGCTATCCCCTGTCAGGTAATTACCGCGATCAACGAAGATTGTTCCGACGGGGAAAATCGTGGATTCTTTTGAGACTGTCATGATCGTGTTTCCTACTCGTCGAGTGGCTGGTTGAGGATGCGGGAGACTTTACTGGGGCTGACTCCCATGAAGAACGCGATCATTTCTTGCGTGTAGCCTTCCACTGCCCACAAGAACACGCTCTTGTTGAATGAGCAGCCATCAAACAGTGCTGGGGTGTCGCAGATGTCCTTGTAGGTGAATAGTCGGACTTGTGGCGGGAGGGGTTTGTTCTTGCTGACGGTCAGTACCCTGCCACTATTGTCAGCTTCACAGTCGAACGTGTTCAGGTCGATGATGAACTTAAGTTTGTTCGCGTCCTCTTGCGAACACACATTGTCTTGTGCGAGTTGGCGAATCTCAAGACACCAAGCAGCGAGCTTGCCGTAGGTTTCTCTCTTTTCTTCCGGGTCGGCTGCGTAAGGCTGGTGTACGCCGATAGCTGCACGGACCTTGTAGAAAAAGCCCATTCTGTATGTGTCCGTGCTGTTTGGGCGCTTTCGACTGCAACAAATACTGGTCGGGGATGCGATTTTCACTCCACGTAGCACGTCTCGCGCGGACAATGGTTGTCCGGGTAGCGACCGTGAGATGAGCCGGTATCCGAGGAGCGGCTTATCGTCGGTGGTCATGTATGCCGCCTCGAAGATTTCGCCTGCCTTGTCGATGGGTCTGAGGACGAAACCGATGGGGGGAAACTCAGGCTTGGAGAAAGTGATTTTCCCGCTGCGCCCGCCTTCATCCATATGTAATTGCGCTTTCACGCCTAACCAAGGCGGAAGGCCGGAAAAGTGGATGGTCATGGGTGTCTCCTTACAGTGTTCGGAGTTGTTCTTACCGCTATAACCGCTGGTCGAGCGCGTTTGTCTCGTTTAAGCCTGCTGTTTTTCTAATGCGCGCAGCCTCATATACGTGTCCATGATGTCCTTGTCCACGATTTTCGACATGCTGTCGATGCGCGCGAAAACGCTTGCGGTTTCCAACAGTTCAGTGTCGAGGTGGTGGCGGTTGATGTACCTGTCAGTGAAGCCTCGGTGTGCTTGCATATGATGGAAGATTGCTTCCGCAACAAACAAGGCATGTGAGTCAAGACAATCCTTATGGGCGATCAACCAATACACGGCGCTCACGTTCTCATGGCCTGCGTACTGGTCGTGACTGCCGTAAATGGATGCGATATACGCTGATGATGGTCTCGATGTGTCTTGTGGCGTGCGTGCGACGCTCTTACCGAGGTCATGGAACGCCGCGACATCCACTAACGCGGGCCGCATGGTTTCTTTACGCGCGTTATGTACCGTGAGGGCAACATGCTCAGCAATGGACTCCACGTGGTACGGGCTGTTATGTGGGGCGAGATACGACTGGTTGATTTCCGGCAGGTATGCCGAGAAGTCGGGAGATTGTACGGTGAACGTGTCGCAGTCAACGCCCATGCGCGGGATTTGCACGCTCAGATACTCGTCTCTCACGCGGGACGCGCTCACACCGTTAGAGCGCTTGAGGATGTCTGCGAGCGGCACATGCACCAACACGACGACCACCCGCACGCCGGGGAACCGGGATTTCACCTCCCGGTATAAGTGCGCGCGAGACATGCGAGAACAGTTAGGCGCTATGAAAACCGCGTCCAAACCGCGCTCTAACAATGCAAATAGTTTCTTAAACGCGCGCCGCGTCACCGCGTCTTTATGCTGACGTTCAACCACCGGGGAGCCATACGCTTCACGGTGAATAGCGCTCAGTGAGACAACACTGAAATCCAGAAAACATGAAGCCGCATCTTGTGTCTTACCCACCCCAGTAGGCCCGGCGTAGACAAATAAAGTCCCATACATAACTGCTAAACGCCTCAAATTAAAGCGTTTTAGGCACAAAAAGCCCCTCCGGGGTGGCTTTGCTTGTGCTTTTCTCTCTCTTCCCTCTACTGTGTGGCTGAGTTACCGAGTTATCGTTTCGCCTCTTTGCGCTTCCACGCTTTCCTTACGCTTTGGAATGTTGAGCGCGGAGTTGAACGTTTGTGCAGTCCTGAGCGGGAAGCAACCAACAGCGGAAGCGGGAACTCTTAATAGAAACTCAAGAACACGAAAACTTCAGTTAACTGCTCACTGTTCTACAGCGTTACTCAACTCTTTTCTTTGAGCGGCAGTGGGCAGAGAAGTGCCTCTAAGTAATCTCAGCTAAAAACAGCAGGTAAAACTCGCTGTAAAGCTAAGACTCTTAGAGGCACTACGAATCAACCCAAACTTTTCTCGTCACGTATAGCGTCGTCGTAGGGGCCGGGGCATTACTCCCAACCGGTGGCGGCATATTCTGCAAACTCCGGTAATCTCACTGGTTTGTTAGACACACCCAACCGCTTTGTATCTGTGTGAGCGGTTGAATCGAGCCGTGGCACCCCTTCGCCCCCGCACATCACCATACGGGGATAGGCTCGCTGTTTTGCAGATCGTTAAAAAATCCCGCACAAACCGGGGACGCACCGAGTGTCAGTCGGGTGGAGGTCGTGAGGCTTCTTTACTCCTGGCCCCCAAATGAACAGCCGTAGCTTTCAAGTGTGTGCTATATTGGGTCTAGTTCGGTTCGCTGCTTATCCTAGCAGCTTTCAGGTCCGTGACAGTTGGCTTTTTGGGTCGCTACTGTTGCGGGCCTGATTTTTTTCGCCTATTTACAGTCTTTACTCAGTAAAGTGATTTGCGTTACGGCGTGTTGCTTGTATGCTTACGTGTGAGAACAAGAAACGCGGTGGCGATGATCGTGTTTTACGTCCTCTGTATTCAGGTCGCACGGCGACATGGGCACGGGGTTTCCTCATTTTCCTTGTGTTTGTGTCGTTTTAAGGCTCGCGCGGTGCCCCCTCCACTTCTGGTGGGCCGCGCGGGCCTCGTGCTTTATAGGCGTGTTCCTGACAGATCGTGGTGGCGGCTGTAGGCTTAGTTATGTGAGTGCTGGCGGTTGTGTTGCTTCCAGTTTTTTCACAGTGATAAATACACGGCGTGAGCCGCGCGGTCTTGCCTCGATGAACCGTGCGGCTCACGCTTTTTTATGCCCTCTCCCCCGCGCGGGATGCTGTTGTAGTTTGCTGATTCCTTCCCGCGACTAAAGTCGAAGGTTTTCCACCCTGCCCCTATCGCTGACGATATAGCTTGATGCGCACGTCCATAGTGCTACAATTTCGGTACACTCAATCAAAATCAAAGGAGCAGAGCATAGTGTTCGAGGCCGTTAAGGTCGCGTTGGACCCGACTCCCGCGCAGGAGCGACTGATGTTGTCGCACGCGGGAGCAGCACGGTTCGCGTATAACGCTGGCCTCGCTCACGTGAAAGCCGCTATTGAAGCCGGGGAGAAACCCGAATGGTCGTTTTATTCGCTACAACACTGGTGGAACGCGAACAAGGACGTGCTGGCCGTAGACTCGGACGGTGTTCCGTGGTGGCGTGAGAACTCGAAGGAAGCCGCAAATACCGGCCTTAGATCATTAGCATCCGCCTTGTTGAATTGGTCGAAAAGTCGTAAAGGAAAGCGGAAGGGCCGCAGGGTTGGGTTCCCGAAATTCAAGTCGAAAGACCGGGAAACACCCCGGTTCGCGTACTCGACCAGCGGCCCCAGCGAGGGTGGCCTCATTAAAGGCGACGCGAAAGCGCTCTGGCTTCCGCGTATTGGCCGAGTGCATTGCATGGAAAACGTCACAGTGCGCGTAGACGGGGCGAAAGTACTGAACATGACCATCTCCCGTCGCGGGGGGGCGTTGGTACGCTGCGCTGACTGTCGAACGTGACGAGCCAACAGTGAAGCAGGCTCCGAAGGGCGGGGCGGTTGGCATTGACCTCGGCGTTAAGGCGCTTGCCACGCTCTCGGACGGCACGGTTATCCCCAACCCCCACCATCTTCAAGCTGATGAGCAGCGATTGAAGCGTGCTCAGCAAGCATTGAGCCGCAAGATGAAAGGCTCGAAGCGCCGCGCCAAAGCTCGTGAACGTGTTGCCCGTATCCATAACCGGATTGCGAACCGTCGTAGCGACACTCTGCACAAGCTCACGACCATGCTTGCCCAGACCTACTCGGACATCTGTATCGAGGACTTGAACGTTGCGGGCATGATGAAAAACCACCATCTCGCTAAAGCCGTTCAGGACGCATCCTTCTACGAGTTGCGTCACCAACTGGAATACAAGACCGCGCGCACGGGTGCAGTGTTGCGCGTGGTTGACAGGTGGTATCCGTCGAGTAAAACATGCTCGAATTGCGGGAGCGTGAAAGCCAAGCTCTCCCTCGATGAGCGTGTCTACAGGTGCGAGAACTGCGGGCTTGTGATCGACCGCGATCTGAACGCGGCTATCAATATCATGGTCGCCGGGAGTGCCCCGGAGACCCTAAACGCGCATGGAGGGACCGTAAGACGGGGCAACCATCACGGTTGCGCAACGCTAGACCCTGTGAAGTGCGAACCAAGCAGCGGTGTAAACCGCGTGAGACTTGGAGCGGGCGGTCGCAAGACCACCCTGCAAGCCACAACAAACTAGCTTGCAACGATTAGCCTCGATGGGCCGTGCGGCTCTCACGTTTTTTATGCTCTCTCCCCCGCGTTTTTGGGTGTTGTAGGTTAGCAACTTTCTTTGCCCCTAGTGTGGGGCTTGAGTAGAGAGGGGACACTGGGCATGGTGTCGTTTGATGACGTGTTGAAGGCGTTGGGTGGTCATTGGGTCACTGACGGTGAGGGCACGGATTACGGTTCGTGGACTCCGAACACGGTGAAGAGCCTGATTATTTCCCATGACGGCGTGTATGTAGAAAAGCATGGGGCGAATAAGGGTGCGTTGACTCCCGCTAACCCGAAGAACGCTGATTCGCGTCGTTCTCCGCTGCGCGCGTTGTCGTATAAGCAGTTCGGCGCGTTGGAAGTGATTATTGCGCCGGAAAGCATGTTTGAGGGCGTGGATTTGTCGCGGTTTTTCACTGAGGGCACTCGTATTGGCGCGATTTATCGTATTCCCGATGAGAGCATGATGGGGATTGAACTGCTTGCGGGCGCGTTGCGTCGTGAGCGTGAGGCTTATGCGGAAGCTCAAGGGGGTGGCGTGGATGCTCGCCCGCTCCTGTTGGACGCTCCTGTCCCCTTGCAGTTCGCTGTTGACTTGTCTCAAATGGGCCAGTACGTGCAAGTGAAGCCCTATGACATGGTGATGAACAGTTTCCAGCTCTCGCCTCAAACGTATTCTGCGGACATGATCGGCGGGACGCTAGAAACGTTCCTGTCGGGGTTGTGTACGCGCCCGCGTATGCCCGAAGAAGGCCCCGTCGAGACGGTTGACGCTTTCCCGCGCGCCAGAAGAAGAAAATGATGGGCTGGCTGCGCGTCTTGCTGAGTTCGAGGTTTCCCCACTGCGCATGAGCCTGTTGCGACTGTTGAAGGCCGCTGCCCAGCGTGGCGGCGTTTACCTTGACGCTATTGCCGCGCTCACGTGGGACCTCTCCCCCCTTGACTCTCAGCCCGAATGGTTCCCTGTTGTTGCAAGCAGCAGTGTTCTCGGTCAGCTCACGAAAGAACAGTTCCACGGCGTGATGTGCGACTGTGAGAACGAAGCCTTGTCTGCCGCGTTGTATCTCCATGCCCTACCGAAAGAGCAGCGCGAAAAACTCGGGTTCGACACTATTTCTAAGAGCATCACGATTCAAGAAGTGATTGACGCTCTCAACGGGGAACGTGAGCCTGACAAGAGTGTGCCCGATGAAGCCTTGTCGTTCTTTAACGGCGTGATTTTCTCCCGCGTCGAGTTGATCGCGGAAGAATACACGCGAATCTTCTCCTCCGGCTATGAGGTCATTAAGCCTTTCGGTATTCTCGCACCCGAGAATACGGGCGAGGATGGGAAGGACTCTAAGGGCCGCGTGTTGGCGATCAACGACGATGACCGGGCGTTCATGCGTCTACCGGACTCGGTGACGATGGAAACATGGAAGGTCATTAAGGGCCTCGTCCCCCAGTTGGAAGCCATGCCCACGAGGGACATTAACGAGATCGCTGAGATCGTCGTGAACGGGAAAGACTCTAGTGGCGCGGTGTATGCGAAAGACACTGAGTTTTACTTCCCCTACAAGATGCTCGAATACGCTTTCGGGCGCGGTTTTGACCCCGCGTCACCTGACACGTACCCGCGCCTCGCTGCGGCTTCCAAGTGGGAAACCTACCTCGAACAAGAAGTGAAACCCAGCTTGGAAACGATGCTTCAAGCTGTCGTGAAGAAACTCCTACAGCGGGCCGCAAGCAACGGAGAGGATTACACGTCTAAGAGCGTAAAGAACAGTGTTTCAGGCGCGTTGGAACGTATCTACAATGCGATGACAACGTGTTTCCTCGTGTCCTCGTTTGAGGTCAATAGCCGAGCAACCCTCACCAAGCTCAAACTGCGTTCCCTCACCCACCACGAGGAACTAGGCGACGATATCGCTAAAGAATCTGTGGAACGCGCTTACGGTGTGGCTGCGGGTAACAAGAGCCGGTCATATGCGCCGGTTCGTAGCAGCCTCATGTGGGAACACCGTTATGACGTGGATACGATTCTCGCTAACGCCGCCCCGATTTTCGCGTACAAGATTCTTGAAGCCAAGATGAGCCAAGGCGCGAACCTGCGGGCAGAAACCGTCGCGATTTTCGGCCTCGGGTTGGATGAGACCATTGTTGACACGTCCAAGGCGCTGTCCGCTTTCGCTAAGAGTGGCCTGCATGTTGTTCTAGCGGGTTCTCGTTCCGGTAAGGGCCTGATGACTCAGGCGTATCTCGCTGCGATGCTCATTGCCGGTAAGGCCCTTGGTCTTGCGGACAATAAGCCCGACATGGCTTCCCTCCTGCTAGAGATCAACCCGAATGCGTTCGTCATTAACGGCCCTGACTTCGGTAGCGAGAAGGGCACGGACTTGTTTGGGCATTTCGGTGCCGATCAGGTAGAGAAACTGGGCCGCATGGCTCACGTCCCGTCCTATTTGAGGCCGCTTGGTTTCCAAGGGGAAAGCTACCCCGGTCTACTGGGTACGGTCGCTTACATCCGGTACATGATTCTCGCTATGGGTATCCTCCTTGCTCGCACGAACGGTGAGGATGTTGCCGAACAGCTCGGCGGCAAGAAAGGCGTGTCGTTCGTTTTCGATGAGATCAGTAACGTCGGCTTGTCGATGAGCCGGTTCTTTGTACAGCTCGCTAAATATGCGCGCCCCGCCGATTACGTGAACAGCTATGACACGTGGGAAGCGTCCGGGTTTGATGAGAAGAAGAAACCCAAGGACTCAATCACCGAGGTTCACTTGTGGGCCTCCATGTTCAGCGAGTGTATCCGTATGAGCGCGGACAAGATCACGACGATTGGTAACGCGAACTATAAGAACCGCGAGCAGGCCGTGAGCGATATCTTCCTCATTGGTCAACATGAGGTGGCTCCTACTCCTGTTTCAACGTTCGTACCCCCGTTGAACCGTACTCAGGGCGTGACCGTGAAGCTGGGGAACATGGACAATTTCGTGTTCTCGTTCGCCTCGTCCTTGACTGCTGCCGATGCGTTTATCGGCTACAACAAGGAACGCCCCCAGTACCTCAATCAGGGTTCCCCGAATGGGTTCATGCATGACAAGCTGTCTGAGACGGTGCGCGCGTTCGCTTACGTGCAAGACTTCAACGGGCCGAACATTGAGCGTGCTCTCGTGAAGGGTGACGAGCAGTTAGCTAAAACTGCTCTCCCGTTCCGTCCCGGCCTCCTGTATGCGGAAGCCGAAGAGGACGGCTACTGCTGGCCGTTCTCCGTGGAATACATGAAGCGCGCGGGCGTGGACGTTGATTCTGTCCGTAAGGACGTGTCCCTCGACGATGGGCGACTTGACCCGGCCTTGGGGTTCATTGGCTACCTTGAACGCGCGGGAGTGTCACGCGCTGAGGCCGCTGCAACCCTACAGAAGCTCTCTGATGCGGCGAACCTCGTCGTGAAGGAAGCCGGATACCCGGGGACGTGGCAAGAGTGGCTTGTGGACTTGCGTCCCAAGTACATGTACTCCTCTGCCGAGTTCTATGCGGCGTTTAACCGTTCGGAAAACCCAGTGAACGCTGAACGTGAACTGTTTGCCCGCGTGTATCCCAATGAGTTCCCCGAAGAGGACGCTGCGGACCCGTTGCGCATGGAAGAAGAGGACGCTTGGGATGACTCGGCGTTCGCGTCACTGACTGATACTGCGCCCGCCGGGAAGCTGGAAACCGTCGGCGGGTGGGGTGAAGAGCCTAAGCCTACTGCGGCTCCTGTCATGCCGGTTGTGAGCGCTCCGGCTCCCATCATGCCTGACATTCCCGATGACGCTCCCGTGCCGGTGAATGCTCGCATGAACGACGTGACGGCACCCGCTCCCGGATGGGACTACTCCACCAGTCCTGTCACCCCGAACCAGTACGGCGGGTTCTCGTTCAACAAGGGCACGCCTCGCACTATCCACGCGCAAGAACTCACCCCTGATGGCGTTCAGGACGCGATCTATCAGGATATGCGCCAGTGGGTTGGCGACTGGGGCCGAGTGAAGCGTCTGGGCGTGGCCGGTGGCCTCGTTATCCTCAACGGTGTCGCCTACCAGACTAAGGTCGCTGAGGAATGGGATATTGAGGCTATCCCCGAGTACCTGCGTGAAGCAGTACGGTCAAGCAACATCGCTCCTATCGCGAACTGGCGGATGATTCGCGAGATGCACAACCTACGCCGAATGTCGTTCGACTCATGGCAGTTCTACATGTCGTATGTGTGCCCTGACCTCGGGTTCGAGGGCCGTAAGAGCATCGGGCAAATGTTCGCTGCTTTCCCCACTCTCCAACACATCACGATTGCCGGGGAAGAGTTCGACCGCTCCACATGGAGTGAAGAACACGGAGTTCCGACTGGTATGCGCCGCTATGACGACACGCAAGCAGCCATGTATGCCGCTACCCGCTACTTGTCGCGTGGTCGTAAGCGCACGTGGGAGTGGACTACTGACACGTGGAAGCGCAACGATATCGGGTTCCTCGGTAAGACGTGGCGTAGCGCGTTTGGGTTCACCGCGAGCGCGTTGTTTGGTGTGGGCCAGTTGCTTGGTGGTGGGGGTAAGCGTGCGATGGGTGCGGTTGCTCGTGGCCTGAACGACGCTCGCTAGTGGCCTAGTTCACACCAAAGTAGCTTGCTTAACGAACTGCCATACTCCTACAATTTAGGTACACATCATTCAGGTGTGCGCAGTTCACAACAACATAACTCAATACGCCCCCTCCCTGCTGTCAATACTGACTCTGCTTTCCTTGGGGAGGGGGCACCCCAAAGGAGCGGTGCCTGAGTGGCCGAAAGGGCTTCACTGCTAATGAAGTGAACGGGAAACAACTCGTTCCGTGGGTTCGACTCCCACTCGCTCCGCTGGTGGCGTTAGAAGCGCTGAACTGGGTTACTACATGATGGATATGTTTTTTCACCTAGTTCGTCTTTCCTCTAACGCCACCTCTTTTTTCTAAATAAACACGCCAATAATGGAGGCAATTATGTCGCGCATGAATACGCGAACCGCTCGCCCTAAAAACACTGCAACCACGCCGGTCGCTACCACAGACCGCGTTGCTCTCACTCATGAAGGTGCCTTGGGTTATACCCGCACCCCTAAGAGCGAACTGTTTCTCGCTGCCGTCACCTCACTGAATGAGGACACGTTCTACGAAACCGCTAACGAACGCACTGAGCGTATTCAGCGCCTCGCACGCGAAGAAGAAGTGTTGAACTCTCCTGAATGGGTTCTCGGGCTTGTGGGTTGGCTCCGTAAAGATGTTGGCCTGCGTTCTGTCCCCATGATCGTCGCAATGAGTGTCGTTAAGGCTCGTCTTGAAGCTGGGCTTTCTGGCTACAATCGCGAGATCGTTAGGGCTTCCATTGGCCGTTTGGACGAAACCGGCGATTTCCTTGCCGGGTGGCTGAGCAACTACGGTCGAAACGTCCCCTCATGTGTGCGTCGAGGCGTGTCCGACGCTCTCAAGGCGCTCTTGAATGAGCGCTCGTACTTGAAGTGGAACGGGCGCATGAACTCAGGCACCGTCAAGCTGCGTGACGTTATCAACCTCGTACACCTCTCCCCCCCGTAATGAGGCACAGTCTCGCCTCGTTCGCCTCGTCCTCGATGAGTCATACGGAAAAGCCAACTCCGCTGAGGGATTGGAGACTATTCGTGCGCGTCGAGCGTTCCTGTCTCTACCTGTTGAAAAGCAGATCGAGGCCCTAACTGGCCCCGATAGTGAGAAAGTCATTAAGGAAGCAGCTTTGAGTATTGAAGTTGTTTCTAGTGCTTTGCGTAAGGTTCCCGCGAGCGTGTGGGAGTCCCTTGTTCCTTTTATGGGCTACACGGCGCTGCGCATGAGCTTGCGTCGTATCGCAGAAACAGAGGACGTTCCCGACAGTTTGCTAGACACCGTGTCAAAGCGTATTGGAGACCGTGAAGAAGCACGCGCCTCGCGTACTCTCCCCGTCGCGTTCTACTCTGCCTACAAGAACACGCCGTTAGAGTTCGCTCCTGCTTTGCAGCGGGCAGCTAACGCCTCTTTGTCGGCGGTTCCCGCACTCAAGGGCCATACTCTCGTTCTCCTTGATACGTCCGGCTCAATGCACGCCGTCTTGTCTGAGCGCTCTAGTTTGACTCGTCAGGACGCTGCTAACGTGTTTGCGGCTGCGCTCTCTATCCGAGGCGAAAACGTTCGCGTCGTCGCTTTCGCAGAAAACGCAAAGGATATTCGAGTAGATACTCGCGACCTTTTGCGCGCGACGGAAGCCATGCCCAGTTCTTACGGCGGAACTTACACTGACCGCGCTATCGAGTACGCATACGCGAACGGTGGAACGTATGATCGCGTCATCATTTTGACTGACGAACAGACCTCAATGAACTCTTGGGGGCGCTCAGTCGATGACGCTCTCGATAGTTTCGCTGGGAACACTCCCGTGTTCACGTGGAACCTCGACGGATACGCCGTAGCGCAGGGAACCTCACGGCCCTTGCGATGGACGTTCGGTGGCCTCACCGATAACGCTTTCAACATGATTCCTCTCCTTGAACGCGGCATCACCCAAAAGTGGCCGTGGGAATAAGCACGACAAGCGCATAGCTTTAAGCGTTCAAGCGTGGAGGAAAGAACATGACCGGCCTCTCTACCAGCCAACCCCGGTTGGTAGAGATGCTTTCTTCAGAAAGGACCCGTGTTTTGGTTAAGCTCATCTTCAAGACTATTGGCCTAGTCAAGACTCTCATTTACCTTGCCGTCCTCGCGGCCCTCGTTTACCTTTTCGTCCAATACAACCCGTGGGCTAAAGAATACGTGCCGGGCGGTGTCTTAGAGTTCGGCGGCTACAGCGCCAGCGTCTCACAGTGCATGGTCGAGAAAAGCCAAGGACAGGTCAGCGACCATGTTCTCCGCCAAATCCAAGACACGAACAGCGTCCAAGGCGTATCACTACAAGACATGAACACCCTGTACTCTCACGCGAAAGAATGCTCGGGCAAGAACTAACCAGATAACCAACACAGTGCGGGTGCCCGTGTCGCGTTTCATGCGCGGCATGGGCGCTCCCTTGTTTTAACCAGTGTTTATTGCTGGTCTAGCTGGTTTTCTAGTGAGAATGCAGCCCGTTTTGACCGGAAAGGAACAATGAGTCATGGCAGAGGGGATTCTTTCGTTCATTGAACGACACGGCAAGGAATGGCACGCCAGAATCGTTGACGTAAAAGAAAGCAAAGATACTTACGATGCGATTCGCCGCGTCTACTCGCGCCCAGATGAAGGGTGGAAGGAACGGAAAGTTCACAAGGCCCTACGCGATGTCATCACCTACTGCGAAAGCATTAGCGGCCTAGTAGTTCTTCCAGTCTCAGAAGAGGAAGAAGAAGCGCCGTTAGACGAAAAGTGGCCTCTTTGCGCTACAGAAGATGGGAAGCTGGAACTTGTTGCTCTCGGTAGGTGGCTCTCTAGCGAGGTTCCCGCGTTTGAGCGCGAGTTTGATGAGCGAGTTTCGGCTCCCGGCAAGAAGCCGTCGATGCGATCTTCAACCACTATGCGCCCGTTTTGATGAGCAAGAACCTCCTGTGGGACATGGAAGAAAAAACGTTCACGTGGTTCACCGCTCCGGGCAAGCGATACAGTTTCGTCGCGTTCAATTTCGCCCGAGAAAAGCCCGAGAGTTGTTCGGCTGTGACCTACAGTCGTGAACAAATGCAAGACCCGCGCACGTGGATTAACACGATCAACGGCGAATCACGCAACCGTCTCCCCGAAATCCCGCTTTACACCGCTCCCCTAGAAGAGCGCCCCCCAGAGGAGTATGAGAGCAAGCTCCTGCCAGTGGTTATCGAGTACCGGAAAGGCAAAGAAAACACGGAGACCAGTCTCACCGGGACTATTGAGAAAATCCTTGTTCACGGTAAGGAACGTGAACAGTGGGAGCCGACCTCGTTCAAGGTCGTTCTCGACAAGCGGTTCGGGTACGACACTTTGGTTGTCACGTTCTACCGCGATGAAAAGCCCGTGTTCAAGACAAGCGTTAATCCCTCTGCCTACAGGAACATGCGGGAAGCCGTGTTCGAGTCGCTGTGCGCCACCGCGAAATTCATTGCCGACAACCGCGATGAGTTGATGATCGGCGTGAAAGACGGCCTACGTTACAACGACGACTGGACCTTGTTCCAAGACAAAGCTAAGCATCTTCTCCTCGGCGCATACGACACCTACAAGAGTGTGCGAGATGTGAGCGCTCCACGCAGTGAAGGACTGTCCGCCGGTGAGCAGAATCTAGCTGAACGCTTAGTTCTCAGTGCCGCAGCGACATTCAAGGCCATTGAAAAAGCGGAAACCCGACAGGAAAAAACACGCCTTAGAACCACGTACTTCATTGTTGACCGGCAAAACGGCGTGTTCACGCAGGCTATCGGCGCAGCAGCAGCCAAGAAGAAACTCAAGCAATCCGCTAGTGCCCACGCGCACGTCATCGCTTACAAAGACCTCGTAGGCTCTCCGCTGGTTCACCCGCAAGCCCAAGATCGGCCATTCCGAGAAAGCGTCTTGGCCTACACGAAAGAAGGCTATACGCAAGAACGTATCGCGTTGATTCTTGCCATGAGCGTTAAGGACGTGTCAGCGTCCCAGCGTGGCTTGTAACGGGATTCCTACGGCTTAAGGTCTGTCCCGCGCGCCTGTTGAGTGCAGGCCCAACCGTTCGGAAAATCCGAATACTTCACGCCCCGGTTCCGCGCGTTTGTTGAGCACAGCGCGTGGGACCGGAGTTTTTTAACCACACTCACGCGGTAAAAGGAGGTGTTTCCTAGAGGCAAGACAATCACTCCACCAAAAGAAAACGGAGGCCCATCATGGGACAACGCGGCGTTTACGCAACAATCCAGAAGAACCCTGAAACCGGAGAATACGTCCTAGAACACGTCACCGTGCAATGGGCACTGCATCTTCACCACGTATTGAACTATCTGCTCCAAGACCCTGAACGGACGCAGGCAGACAAGTGTCTGAATGTTCTTAAAAACGTTATCCGCGACTGTGGACATATCAGCGCGATTGAATATCTCCAAGACGACTATAAGTACTTTGAGCAATCGGTCGATGAGACTCGTAGCGAGTACTTGGTCTATTCGCGTGACAAGAAAGAATGCTTCTGTGTAGGTGGCGCAGAACTCTTGAAGGATACTCCGAAGGAATACCGCTTCTCTGTCTCCAAAGTTTTTAAGACCCGTAAAGCAGCAGAGAAGTTCGTGTTCACCCACGATCATGTGCAGGACGCTGTTTCGCTCCTGTGGGACTTGGACGCGAACACGTTCACGTGGTTCACCGAAGGCGACTACTACAGTATTCGGGCATATAACTTTGCGACCGGACAGTATGGGTTCTGTTGCCGCGTGACATACAGCTTTGAGCAAATGAAGGCCCCGGAGATCGAGAAAGTTGAGTTTCGGCAGGTCTAGCAGTAAAGGACATTATTCCCCTCTTTGGTGACAGTTCTTCTCCCAGCGAGGAAGGCCCGGAGAAGGGCGAAACCTATACGCCCGCGCACCTCCCGGGCGAAACAATCAACTACACCATGCAGCGCCACGATGACGGCCCAGCCACCACGGTAACCGGAAGCATCTACTCAATTACAACGCCCCGCACCATGCGCACTTTCCAAGGCTTGACCTACACGGCTGTGCTTGATACTCGTTTCGGGTTCGATACATGGGTGTACAAGCTCATCAAGGACGGTAAGCAAGTATGGCGTAATAGCCACACTCCGAAGATCGACGGGCATGACGGCGACGTGTTCCTCGAAGGTCTCTACACAGCGGTCGCCACCTACGACCCAGACGACATGACCGAGAAGATGACTAAGGGCCTGTACTACAACGACCCGCACGCAGTCTTTAACGAGAAGATCGACTTCCCCTACGGATACCGTCAGGTAATGGACTTCATCGACATGCTGAACCGGCGAAACCCCGACGCGGCAGACATGCCTCCCGTGGCGAAGTTCGTGAACCTCTTGACAGCGACCTACCGGGATATTGAGGAGGCTGAAACTCAGGAAGATCGAGACCGTCACGCAGACCGCTGTTTCACGGTTAAACGCGACGGAAGGGTTGGCATGATTCTCGGCGGTGCGCGCGATATCCAAGACCGCATACGTGAAGCGCTCGCGTTTTGCAGCTACCGAGATGTACTGTATGTCCCCGTTCGCGCCCACTCGCAAGAGCCGAAGATGGAAGCCTTGCTTTATACGAAGGAAGGCTACAGTCAGCCCACTATCGCGCTACTTTTAGGCGTGACCGTTAAGCAGGTCGCCGCACTACAGCGCTCAATGGCTGACAAGTAAGAAAGCAGGTTCGTCATGGCGCAAGCAGGTATTTACGCGACGATCAGGCGGGAAGGTAAGAAGTGGCGCGTTGAGCACACTCACGTCCAGTGGGCACTCAACCTAGAAGCTAATCTTCACCGTATTCTCAAAGACACGGAGGCCGGTTGGGATATCAGCGAGGTCTTGGAAACCTTAGAGACCATCATTCGCGAAGCCGCACATATTAGCGAGATCGCGATTGACGGCCCCGGTGACGACATCGTTCCAGAAGGCGTTCCCGCACGGTTCGTTTGCCAGTCCGGTGAGGACTACTACTTGTGGGCTGAGCGCCCGCAGTTCACTCCCGCCGGGGAGGAAGAATGGTCACTAGTCGAGTGTTCGACTCTCGGAAGGCGGCGGAAAAGTTCGTCAAGACTCACCCGTATGTGGAGGATGGCATTTCGCTCCTGTGGGACTTGGACACGAACCTGTTCACGTGGTTCGTGCCAACTGTCCCTAAGAAATACGCTGAGCACGCTTCATGCTTACGGGCTTACGACTTTAAGAACGATTGCTTCACAACGTGTTTTGAGGTGACCTACAGTCTCGATGAGATGGAGGCGGGCGGCGAAGAACGCGAGCTGGAAATCGTGTCTGGAATGCCTGACCGCAAGATCGTGTCAGCCCACACGGACGCGGAAGAAAAACCCGCTAAGGATAGCGAGCCTGATGATGCTTTCACTTTCGCTTCCACAGACAGCCCCGTTAAGCTCGTCTGCTCGATGACCAAGGAAAGTGCGCTTTTGTACTCCGGTTCGATTTACGCAGTGCGCGCGAAAGGCCCGAACGTGAACATCGACCAGACGTTCACGGGCCTCACTTACACGGCGACTTTTGACGGGCGTTTCGGGTTCGAGACGTGGCTGTACAAGCTCATGCAAGACGGGAAGCAAGTATTCCGCATGTCCGTTGACGGCGGCTGGTATCAAGACTTTGAGCAGCCAGTGTTGGAAGGCTTGTGCAGCGTGGTACGTCACTTTGTTGAGTGCCCGCCGACGCGGGACATGTACAAGGGCCTGTATTACAACGACCTCAACCACGTTTGAGAGCAAGATTTTCAAGAACGTTGACACAGCGTTCTACAGGCACCTGATGGAAGCCCCCGGCCCCTACAGGCTGAAGCGCGTCAGTCGCCTCACACGGCTCCTCAAGCTGACATTGCAGGACGTGGAGTCCGCTAAGGACACTAAAGAACGCAAACACCACATGGAACGCCTGATCGCCTACAACCCGCAGGACGATGAGTTCATTCCCATCTACGGCGGGAAGAAGCAAGTATTCCGTGAAGGTGGCCCCAAGAAAGACTGGTCGTATTTCAGTTACTCGGTGATCGTAAGCACTCCCGTGTTCGCCGCCGAGTTCGAGGACGGTGACTTAGTGAGCAGCACGCAGCTCTACACGAAGGAAGGCTACTCGCAAGAAACAATCGCCCTACTCCTCGGCATGACCGTTAAGCAGGTCGCTGACATCCAGAAGGCAGGACGCTAACCATCTCTCCCACTGTCCCCGTCTCGGCACCGTCCGGGGCGGGGACAACTTTTTAACCCCTCAGCTTCCCACCGTCCGCGTGTTCTAAACGCATGGACATGAACCAGGCCATCGCGAAAGCCATCTCCGCTGAAAGAGCCATTAGCGGCATGACAGTGCGCGAACTATCCGAAGCATCCGGCATACCCGTAAGCACCCTCATGCGCATACTCTCCGCAGAACGCGACATCAAAATCAACCAGATCACGCAGCTTGCACACGCATTCCACACCACGCCCGCCGACCTCGTGTGGCGAGCACAGGAAATCATTAGGCGAGGATAGAAACCTCCAAATACCAGTTCCAGACATAGCCATACTCGCACAATTGCGGCACAAACCAGCGTTTATAACGCCTTGGTCATGAACTTGTTTCTTGGTCATACAGTTACGGTTCTTGGTTACGGAAATCCGCTTTCTTGGTTATGGGAATTGTTTCCCTTGGTTATATAGTTTCTGTTTTTCTCATGGTCGTGTTTTTGGGGCGTGTTTTACGCCTCGGTCATGAAGTTTCACTCCTTGGTCATGAAGATGGGTTTCTTGGTCATATAGTTTCGGGTTTGTAGCACGCTGCGTGGTTTGGTCACGTTTTGAGCGTCTAGTCCACGTTTTGAGACGCTATAGCACGCTCACGGGTTTGGTCATGGTTCCCGTTTTACAGCACGCTCCCTCTAAAACACTGTTTCGTTGGGAACACTAGGGTTCCGGCGTGTTGATGACGTTTTTTGATGACTGATGTAAACTGATGTAAGAAAACTGATGAAAAGCACCATCAGAAAACCCCCGCAACGACTTCCCAAACCCGGTAGGTCTCCGAAAACACGGGGGTTAGACCAAACGCCCGCCCCCGGTTGATGTGTTTTGACGACGAAAACCATCAACAAAACAGGGTGAAAGAGAGGAAGAAATGGGTATCAGGCAGGATATCGACGCAATGCGATTCAAGATCGCTGAAGTCGATACGGACGGCAAACCGCTCGTGGGTGGGCGCGGTCAGAAGATCGCGAAGCGTACACTCGCGTTCATTCGTGGCGGCTCCTACTATGACAAGCCGCTCTATCGTCAGGTCATCTCGCTTTATCTTGACGGCTACACGGATGTTGATGCTCTCGCTCAAGCTGTCGGTCGTAAGCCGAACACTGTCCGCCAGCTCAGGGACGCTGGGTTGCGTGAAGCATCCCGCAAGCTCGGCGCTGGGTTCTTCCGTGACTTCCTTAATGGGGGTAGCGCGTGGGATGCGTGCGAGCGCGCGTTAGATGCGTGTGAGAACACGGGGCGCGAGGACTTGTCGGATTTGTTTGACCCGTACATGCTGCAAGCGATTCGTTTTCGCGCGGGCGATACTCCGGTGAGTGAGTCGATGAGTCACGTTGAGGCCATTGCCGGTATGCAGCTCCTTGCGGATGCTCGTAAGAGCGTGTTCCTAGCCGCGCTTGAAAAGGTTCCCCCGGTTCAGTTGGCGTTCGCGTTGAAGCTCCTTGAGGGCGAGATCGGTTCCTCTAGTCAGATTGAGGACTACCGGGCGTTCATTAAGTCCGCCCCGAAGCAGGCGTAGTTCCGATGAGCATGTGGGAGGACGCGCGTAAGCGGGCAGACGAACTCGCTGCCGCTGGCGATGTGGTGGCTCTTGATGTGGGCGACAACTATGCGCTCACGGTTCCGTCTGACACGTCCTCGGAAGCAGTGCTCCGCTACCTAACGGGTATCGCCCAGTGGGAATCAGCGGGGAAAGACAAGCCGCTCATTGTCGAGTTGGACGATGAACAAAAGCGCCTACCGTCGTTCGTGTATCCCATTGAAGCAGCCTGCGCTGAAACCGGCGGCGTGTTCATTGTCGAGGATGATACGAAGCGTTCAACGGACATGGACTACCGGCTCCATATCGAGCGGGCGCGCTTACACGGGTTGTTTCGTGTGGCGAGCGTGAAAGAAAAACGCGGGGCCGCTTGGTTTGGGCCGGGTAGCGTCGTCGTAGTTCATTCTCGTAAGCAGATACGCGCCGGGGAGAACGCTATCGGGCAAATCTTCTCCTCTGTTGTCGTGGTCGTATCGTCGGTGACTGACAGTGGGTTTACTGGCTTGGCTTACCCGGTGATGTACACGCTCGAAGAGGACATGGCGGCATATAGGGAGCTTCTTGCTCGCAGCCCGGTCCGCGAGTTCGTTTGTCGATATCGTGGCGGCTCCCGTTGGGGGCGGTGAGAAAACGCATTCGACTTCAGGGACACGGCTAATATGCCGGGCTACCAGGGCATTCATAATCACTCCCTAAATTAGGGGCGGTGAGCGTGGAAATGATCGTGACCAGCGGCGGCGAGCCGGTGAGTCGAACATTCACTGAACCGGACGGCATGTTGATTTCAAACAGCGAGTGTCGGCTGGCGATGTTGCTTTAAAGCGCAGAGTACAACCACGTCCCCCGCGTGGACGATTGCGAGTATCGACGAGGCAGAGGCGTGCGCTCGTCCTTAGAAGACGCGCTGTGCGTAAAGCCGCTGACGGTGACGCGATCATGGAACAAATGCGTTTGTCACCTCAGGTAGACCCCACAGCGCCGGAAATCATTTACACCAGAGCGCGGGACAACGCCCGTGTTTCACGGGTATCGGATTGGCTCACGTAAAGACGACCAGCACAGGTGGTTGGAAGCGCAAACCAACTGTGCATCATTCCCCTACCTTTGCATAGACTCTCGCAGGACGCTCTTTTCGTCGCCACTTCCAGCACGCCTTGTGTTGTATCAAAACCGCGCACCGGGACGCGGCACATACGGTGTTCCGTGGACGTCTGAGCGTGCGGGCGCGCCCCTCAACATCCAGGCAGCATGACGACTCCATTCGCCCGACGCGAGCCAGCGTGGAAACATTCGTCGCTCGGTGGCTTCCGGTTTCCAATACGCGAGGCCTCGGCGCTGGGCACATCGGTGTCGGCGTCCTACTATCGGCTCCCGATCGACGGCGGGCTGCCGCCTCCTATCAGGCGACCCTCGATCAGATGGGTTTAGCGTCTCTCACGGTCATGCCCTCCGGTAAGCCCGCCGCCAGCACCGGGTGGTTGCAAGCCCTCGGGCATCCTCCCTCTGATAAGTCCCTGCGTAGGCTCGCTAAAGTCTCACGTTCTGTCCCCATGCTCCCCAAAATCATCTCCACCCAGAAAGGCATCACCCTTGGAATACTGTGGCCGTGAAATCACGCTAGAAAACCTCGACGCGATTTTCGCCGGGTATAGTCTCGACACTCGCGAAGAAATCAGAAGCGCACTGTTTCGTGGGACACCCATCCTGCCCTACATTGAGCGCACGCCAGAGGACTTGCATCAGATCAGGCTCGCGATGATCGAGACCGTCCCAGACGTGTTTTTTGTCCTCCCCGCCCCCGTGTTGAAGCAAGTACGCGAGTACATGCAAGAAGGACTCAACCTCAACGTCCTCAAACCATTCGTCACACAAGGCTTATCTGAGGAAGCATTGAGCGCGATCATCACGTGGGCGCGGCGCGGCTACCCCATTCAAGACTGTGACTTCAGGGGAATGAAGCGCAGCCAAATCCCCCTCTACGAGTCGGCTCTCGCGCAAGGCATCGACATTCGCCCCTACCTCAAGAGCGGTGCAGCCAGCAACGCTGCCCTACAGTCCCTCCTCCGCTTAGCGCGCCCCTCGCTCCTGAGTAAGAACCTCACTGAGGAACAGTTGTCCGCTATCAGCCGCGCGCCCGCACTGTCATACCTGACTCTCACGCGCGCAACCCAAGCAGACGCACTCGAAGCGCTCGCGGACATCTACCAAAGCGACATGTACGTCAAACACCGCGACATCGTTGAAGCCCTGAGCGCACAAGACGAAACAGGCGCGTTCATTTACAGCGCGTTCCACATGCAAAGAGTGCAAGAAGCATGTGAGGAAGGGCTGGACGTTGGCCCACTGCTTGAGCCAACCTTGTCCGCGTCGTTGATTAACGACATCATCTTGAACCAGCGGTTATCAAAACCGGCCATTAACCGATAATTTCGGTACACCACAAGTATTATTAGAATGCAACAGACCGTTGTTACGCCCAGAAAGGCAATGAAATATGAGTGAGGAAAAAACCAGTGCTGGAATCATCATTGATTTCGGTAACTCCGAGACCCGCGTATGCAGCCTGCACCGCGCGTCCCTCCAAGAGATCGTGCGATTGTCAAACGCTTTCGCGCAGCTCCCCGATGATTACGTTGTCCCCGACCAGTACACGTCCGGGCCGCTGGAATCTATCGTTTTTGATGCGCCCGCTTCCCTAGCGGACGATGCTCCTATTGTCCGGTTCGCTGCCGGGCCGATTGTCGAGCGAGAGTTCGCTGTCGAAGCTATCCGACCGACCGCAACAAGCCGCAAGTACGCGGCTCACGCAACGCTCCTGTCGTTCCGCTACGCCCTGTATGTCGCGCAAAGCAGATCGCTGCTGTCGTGAAGCGCGCTGTTGGGAATCTTCATGTCACGTGGGACGTGACGATTCTTGCTCCTGCTACAGAAACCAGTCGCGATCACGCTGGCATGTTCCGCGCGTTGTTCACTAAGACAGACTCGTTCACCGTGTCATGCCCCTCAACCCTGACTATCCCCATTGACATTGATAGTCTCACTGTCCGCGCCGAGGGCATGATGGCGTTCGCAGCATTGGCTTTCACTAACGGCACTCCCGCAAGTGAGCGCTCAAAATATGCGGACTCGAAGATTCTCGTCATCGACGTGGGTGCGGGCACCACCGATCTAACGTTCATTGACCAGATGCAACCTGTCACAGGTAGCTATGACTCGTATCCGATTGGCGGGAACAATATCGCGAGCCGCGTTGCTAACTTGATCGACTTGAAGCTCGGGCGGCGCGTGTCCCGTCACGCGCTCGAAGAAGCTCTCTCTACTGGGTATCTCACGTCGGGTGCTTCTAAGCGTGATGACATTACTCCGCTCATTGAGTCTGCTACTCGTGAGACTGTCGCGAAGGCCGCTGCTCAGATTAAGCAGACGTTCACTCGTATCACGATTGACCCGCAAGAACTCAACTACGTGCTGATTGTTGGTGGTGGTAGTCTCCCGCGCGGTAAGGCTGACACGTCGTTCGCTGAAGCGGTCGTTGAGGAATTGCGTTCTATTGCCCCCCTACATTGAGTTGTTCCCTTACTCGTCTACGGACGTGCGGTTGCTCAATATTCGAGGCGCAGCGAACGCGGCGCGCGTCAAGCTCGCTAAGAAACTGAAGGCGAAGAAGTAAAGCGCCTCCCCTAGCCGCTCACGTGCGCCTGCCGCGTCCCTCACTCAGTAGTGGGCGCGCGTGAGCTTCCCCCCATGAAAGGTGGTGAAAACCGTGGGAACATTTAAGGCCCTACACGCTGGGCTTCCAAAGACTGCTGTTGATTTGCTTAGTCAAGCGTGCGATCAGATTTACGGCGCTGGGAACGTGAGCGTCATGGAAGTGAGCGTTTCTGCTCTCCAAGCTGCCGCGAACATGAACCGTGCGAACGTTGTGTTCCTTGTCGCCCCCGAACAGTACGTGTCCTCTGACAGTGGGGTGACTATCCCCTACGTGGGGGATGCGAAGCTCGTTGAGTCATTGAACGCGCGGGGCGCGTCCCTTGAGTCTCCCGCGTCTACGGGCGGCGTGAAGGTTGATACCGAGGCTCTGCTTGCGATGCTCGCAAAGGGACTTGGGGCGGGCGCAACGACCGCTGATTTGATGAACTTGAGCGCGTCAAAGCTGAACTCGCAACCGCTCTGGAAACCAGTAAGACACAGGTCGATGAGATCAGGTCGCTACAGGTACAAAACGCTCGCTTGACGAAAGAAAACCTTGATCTTAAGCGCCAGCAGCCCACGGGTGATGGTGGGCCGCGTAGCGTGAGTTTCATGCTGCCCCGCTATGCGAACGCAGTCCAATCCCCTACGCAGTTCCCGTCGGTGGCGCTCGCAGTCTCCCAAATTGACCGGGCGAAAGTTACTTTCCTGTTCGCCGGGAACGATGGGACTTTGGGAGACATGCTCTACCGGTCTCTCACGGCTCACGTGCTGCCAAAGATCAACGCTGAGCGCGTGTGCGTACTCGACGTGAACCCGGAGAGTATCGCTACTTATAAGCTCGGTTCGCGCGCCTCGTCGTGCGCTGACTGGCTCGTAAACGGCGTAGGGAACCCCCCCCGTATGCTCTCACGAAAGAAAAGAACCTCATGCTGCTTGTCGCAGCGGAGGGAATCGCTTTCACTGAAGGCACACTGTTAAACGTTGACTGGAATGCGCGGCTCTCTCAGATCGTCGCTGACGGGTATCACGTTGTCGTTGTCGGCGGGCCTCTCACGCACGATATTCCGCGAGCGCTCTACAACGCTCTGGGCGGGGTGTCCCGCCCTTACGTTGCGGCGACCACCATGCGGTTCACGCAGTTCTTCCGTCTCGCATTCCTCACTATCCCCGCGTTGCAGTACCGTCCCGAGACAGTGGTCTTGGACGTTGTACACCCCCAAGCGTTGAAGAATACTGAGGGCAGGCCGAGTGCGTATCAAGAGTTCGTGAAAACCGTTCAAGTACAGACTTTAGGAAGGCCCGGAAAATGAGCCAAAACAGTTGGACTATCACCATTAGGAACGTCCCCCAGCGTCTCGCAAGCGACGTGCTTATCCCATTCGCGTCAAGCAAGCGCCTCACTCGTCTTGTGATCGCTCTCCTTGAGGGCTACCAAAACGATGAGGGCGTGCGCTCCTACGTGGAGAAAGCTCTCGGGACAAACACTGAGCCGACCGTTGAGCAGGTTGCGGCAAGCGCCCCCGCCGTGTCGAACATTGAGCAGTTGGAAGCTGAACTCGCGGATATTCGCGCGTGGATGGCTGCTCTCGTCGCGCAGGGCGGTCTTGTTCCCACGGCAGGCGGTGAGCCTACTGAAGCGGTGGAAGAAGAACCCACAGACGAACCTACGGAAGAAGCTCCCGTTGAGACGGCGGGGCCAACTCTCCCACCCGTGGAAGAAACCGTCGATACGGACGGTTACAACATTGACATCGACCTAGAAGATGCAGACGCGATGGACAGTTTCTTCGCTGGCCTCGATAGCTTCGAGTGACCGAAACAGTCATAAAAACCAAAAGAGTGAGGACAAACCATGAGTAACGATTACGGGTGGGGCATGGAACCCACCGGAAGCCCGCAGCCTCAAAGCTGGGGCGGCGGATGGGGTGAAGAACCAGCAGAAGCCCCTAATCAAGCCACCGCCCCCGCGTGGAGTAATGGCGATACCGGCGGGTGGGGTGAACCCGCCCCCAGCCAGCAGTCCCAGTCGTGGGGTGAAGCTATGGGGCAGACAGGCCCCGGCGGCGCGGCATGGGGACAACAGGCGAAACCCAAAAAGAAGCGCCGGTGGGTGCGGCCCGTCATTGCTGGTACCGCAACACTGAGCGTGTTCGCGTTCTATTTCGGTTTCCTCGTCCCCCCCGGTGAAAGACATCCCCGCCGAGAACCGTGGTATCACCTCGTACAGCAGGTACATGACGGCTCTTGAAGGGTTTGACTCAGACGGGCTGAACGCGGTTATCCCTGACTCGTATGTCGCACAGGAATCCGCGTACTTGAACGGTAATCAGACGCGAATTAAAGCCGTGCAAGCCATTACCGGCACGGTGTCTTACTCTGTGCCTGACAGTCCGCAGCTCACGTGGAGAAACACCGCGCACCGCAACCCGTTCACGTGGAAGATCACTCAAGCCCCGTCCACGTTGAACAACGGGGAAAGCGTGAGCTTGCAGGTCGTGGACTACAGCAAGATCAAGCTCGACGTATCCCAAGTGAAAACCGCTCTAGCAGTCGCCGGTTTGCAGGACGCGAAAGACGTGGAGTACCAGAAGAAACTCACGGACGCTTTCGCTTCCTACATTGCCGCGCAGAGCGATTTGCCAACGAAAACCGTGAACCGTGCGCCCGCGTTCACGTGCAATGGTGTGGGCGTGAAGTCCTCGTGCGTCTTGTCCGCCGACGAGGACGTGTACATGGACGACACGTTGTTTGCTGCTCCTGAACTGTCCTCGTTGCAAGACCAGTTCGCTGAACAGGCCGCGTCTATCCTCGACGCTAAGCATGAGACGATTCAGATCGTCCCAAACAATGGTGAACGCAAGTTCGACGCGAACAGGTATCTCGAACCGTGGATTGGCGCTCACAAGATGGAAACCAGCACGGACGGCGCTGTAATGCCGCACGTGGGAAACGGCTCATTCAACCAGCCAGCCGGTCTGGGCACGCCGATTGTCACCAGCTACATTGACGGCGACCAGAAACAGCCCATTGAAGTGACGCTCTCAAAGTTCGTGACCGGAACAGACGCTCACCAAATCATGGAACAAAAGAGCGAACAGAACCGTGGCTTCAGCCCGACCAGCGACGTGAAATACGCTTACTACGCTTTCACGGTGCGCAACCTCTCCGATAAGGAGCTGACTATCACTAGCCGTGACGCTCTCGTGGACGCAAACCGCACGGTAAGTGTACGTACAGGCACCGTGTACGGGCTGAAAACGTCTCTCACGCTCAAACCCGGTGAGAGTGGACAGTTGGAGTCGTGGACTTCTTCTACCCGTTTAGACAGCCTCTACTTGATTTGGGGCAGTGACTTCCCGCGAGACATGAACCCCGTGTGGTTCAAGGTGTTGGCAGCGAAATAATCGCTAGACTCGTATCCAGAGAGTCAACAACTCTCGGATGGACACTGAAGCGCACCCACTAGACACTCCGTGGGTGCGCTTCAGGTTTTTTATTTACCGAGAATTTCCTGCGGATTAACTGCCCACACGCTCTGATCGTCTGAGGCGAGCACAACATCGCCGCGCCCACCTTCACGATGCTTGACGATGCGCGCGCCGTAACTTGCGTAGTGCAGGAAGTAGTGCTGGGGGAAGTAGGCCCACTTGGGGCCAACGCGAAATCCGTGGAAGCCACAGACTTCAGAGAGAAGGAAGTCAGTTGCAGGCACTCTGATTCCGTTGACGGTGGCCGTGTCGCCCTTCAGGGCGTAGCTGGTAACGAACGCTTTGACGGGTTTCTTGAATGCCCGCACTCGGTCTGTGAAGGCGAGCATTTTCGCAGCGTAGGCTTCCGTCCCGTTGGAGAGATCACGTAGGACGAAAGATACGCCGTCCTCCATGTCAGCGAACCAGAACAGGGTCGTTTGGTTAACAAAACCGCTCCAATCGTTCGCGCAATAGGGGCCGTACTGCCCAGCGTATTCGACAGCGGTCAGCTTATGAAAAAGCCGAGCCTCGGGGCCGGTAATACGCAGAGGCGAATCAAAGCCTCGCGTTCGCTGGATAGTGTAAGCGACAGCATTGATGAGGCTTTCGCGGCCAGAAATACCGGAGATAAGCGGGGGTGTTTTCTCACCCGCGACGGCCTTGATGATGTCACGGGGCGTGACCGTAGTGGGCGGCGCGGGGGGTGTTTCGATGGTGGCGGTGAGCGTGAACCCGGTCCCATAGTAGCCATTACCATCATCACCCCTGACGGTTGCGAGAGGCAGGTGGTGGGGGTTGCCGTCCAGCATCACGAAGATTGTGTACACGGTTGAGGGGTTTCCGTCATCTTCGTCGCAGTCCACGTAGGCGCTCATAATGCGCGCCTTACGGCTCCCCCGCTTGAAAACCTGTTCGAGCCAGTAGCTACCGTTCGAGCAGGACATGCATCCGTCGTTGCCCCAAATGCGGAGTTCCGTCCCGTTATCGAGCGTAATAACGTCGTTGTCGATGCTGGTGACGTAGCGGCCTCGAAGGAGCTTCGTGTAGAAGCCGCCGTCACTGCTCTGGTTCAGTGTGATTTCTTGGGTGGTCATGCGAGTGGAGCCTTTCTAGCGAGGACCTGTAGCGCTTCCTCAGAGAGGTACTGGAAGTTTTGGGGTGGTGTTTTCACTCCGATGTCACTTAAAGAACGCGGTTGTTCACACCGGAATACTTGCTTAACTAGGATGCCTACCGCTGTTTCTCTACCCTCGTAGTAGGCGAAGAAACGGTCTTTCTCAATGATTCCTTGGTTTCCGTATTGTTCCCACAAGGCTTTGGGAGACAGCCCAACCTGCTTGTCGATCTCAAAGTATCCGAGGACTTTCTGATCGGGAGCCGTGGAGTAAACGACGACATGCGACACGTCAGAAGCGAGAGGGTGCTTGCGGAACTCAACGGTTTTGCGCCCGTCGAGGATAGCGTGCGCGTAGCGCGGGTGGACAGAAATGAGAGCCACGCGCCGCGCGGTTTTCGTAGCCATAAGGCACCTCCTTTTGTGCGCTTTGGCGTGGCTTAGATCAAAGAAGATTGTGAAGTTCGCGTTTCACCAGCGGACCAGCGCATAATGCGACCACTCGGGCGGCTCACCGTTTTCGAGCATGTCTTTCACGTGAGCGAGGCCAGCGTTGTATGCGAAACGAGCGGCCCCAGCGTGCGAACACAGGAGACGCGCTTGCCTCGGCGTGGGGTCAAGAGCGACCTTAACAGCCTCAAACATGGTGAGAGCAGCCTCCTAATAGATGTCCTATAAGTATGAACACAAGCGTTACGTGTAACAGGGTAAAACCCTTCTGCTTACAAGAACCGCTTGTCCTGTGTCAGTTTTACGGCTGAATGTCGCCGTTTTTGCAGACACATGAGAGTCACTTGTTGGCTTTGCTGCGGGCATTCCGTCGGGCTGTGATGCCTGCGGCGAGCAGTAGGACTGTTGCTGCGGCGAGTAGCTGGCTGTTCGTGCCCGTGTGAGCGAGGGAGCGCGTGCTGGCAGGCGCGGTGCCTGCAAGCGTCGCCCCGCTGTTGTGGGGCGTTGGAGCAGCGTCCGGGGTGGGAGTGCCGTTAACTACTGTGGGTTGAGGTGCCTGTGTTTCGTTGGGAGTGGGTTCAACCGTAGTAGGGGTTTCGGACGGCTCTAGAACGGGTGTCACAGTAGGCGCAGGATTAGTGGTTTCTGAGGGCTTAGGCGCGGGAGTCTCAGTAGCCGTGGGAGCGGGAGTTTCAGCGGGTGTAGGTTCTGTTGTCGGCTCAGAGGTTGGTGTCTCGCTGGGTACGGGTTCGGGTGTAGTGGTTTCAGACGGGACTGGGGTCGGTGTTGTGGTGGGCGTGGGTTCCGGGGTGGGGGTGGGTTCTGGGGTGGGGTGGTTTCGGTAGGCTTTTGGGGTGGGTGTCGGCTTGGTTCGCGTAGCGTCTCCGTCGATGCCTCCTCGTTGTTCGTTCACGGTGGTCGTTGAGTAAGCTACTCCGTTAACGGTTGCCGTGTTCGATAGGGACTGTCCCATAGGCGCGCTTTGGCCTGTCAGGTACACGACACAGCCGCGAACACCGTCAGGAGTTGTCAAAGTGATCGTGTGATCGCTGTCAGAGAGAACTCCGCTGAATTGCGTGGTTTCCTCATCCTTAAACGTTCCCCCATTACCACTGGAACAACGCACTTGAGTGTCGTTGAATGTCGCGTCCGGGTCGCTAATCGTGTACTGCGTGTTACCAGTTGCAGCCCACTGCACTTTCCAATGGGACACATTGTTTGTGTCAAACCAGCCGATCTTTGAGGTCGTCCAATCGACGAGGCGTTCGTAGGCGGGCTTATCACAGTCCTTATCGCATACACCATTGCCGTCCGTATCTCCCCAGACAGCCTCGTGAACAGCAACATTGTCGAGAGTGATTGTCGCGCCGCGCGTCGCAATAGCCTTGTCGCTAATCCACACTTTCGCGTAGAACGTTCCAGAAAAATTACTGAGGGCCGCAATGTTGTCGGGCACGTTGTTGATGGTGCAGGTTAACGCGGCTTTGTTGCCCTTGCAGATGCCTACTCTGGTCCCGTCGTTGAGGGTGAACGGAAACTCGGTGTTCCAGTTGAGGTAGCCTCCGACCGTGGACAGGGTGAATGATTGGCCCTTTTCGAGTTTGGCTGCGGACCATGTTCCTTCTACTCGCACGCCAGAGTCGAGTTCAGATGAAGTGGAAATCACCTTGTCGATCTGTGCTGTTAGCGGGATATCGCTTGCGATTGCGGGAGAGGCGGTAAAGATCGCGGTTGGGATAGCAATTAGGGCGGGCAGTAAGCGCTGCATGAAGCGGTCCTTTCGATGGTTGTTGGGTTAGTTCTTTATTTTTGTTTCGTCGTCTCGGGTTAGACGTGAATGCTGAAGCTGAGCAGGAGGCAGGCGATTGCCGGTAGGCAGATGACGAGGATCGCGGCACGTAGTCCCAAAACGGTCAGATCGCCTTTAATAGGTCGCTTTAAGATCAGTGCTGTGGCGCTAGTGAGCATGACAATGGACGCTAGGTCGTATGCAGCCATGTGGTGTAGGTGCATGGCGGCTTGGAAGTAGACCATGATCGTTACGCCAGCGATGACGGTGACAGAGCACGCGGTCTCGTAAGCATTCGTCTTACTGTCAGTGTTCGCAGCGTAGGCCATACACATGAAGAACACGCTCACGATGCCGGTAGCGGTGAGGACAACAGCGGTAAGCATTTTTGGGACTCTTTTCTTCTCTAGGCTTGGATGAGATTGTTTACTGTGACCACGAAAAACGTGATAGCGAAAACCAGAGCAGTGACCACTGTCGCGACGCGGCTAACAGCCAAACAGCGGGTGAACGTTTTCATTTGCTTTTCGGAGAACCAGAACGGGGCCATGATCGCGATATTGCTAAGCACCATCGCTGTGAGCAACGTGAGGCCAGCGGTAATACTGACCGCCGGATACTGGATGATAAAGTCACGCATTTTCGGTATCTTTCTTCTGCCTCATTAGGAAAGAATGCTTGTCTTAAAAACGGCTAATTACATGGTGCTAGTAGCAACAGCAGCGCGGGCACCCACATCAAGAGCCATAAAAGAGCGTCACGTTTAGCCCTCTTTTCATCACTGCGATAGAGCGCGACTATGCCATCAACTATGGCGAACCCTCCTATTAGGAGAACCGCAACCCACGCGGCTGTAAGAAATGTTGGGTGTTGAGCAAAGAATGGTTCCATTTCAACGTGCTCCTCGGGTTTGGTTTAGCAGGATTGATTGAAGCAATGTGTCAGCCGTATGAGCGTGTCCGATATATACCAAGCAACAAGTCCGGCAATTCCCGCAACGACCGCCACTCCGCATACCTCCCGCACGTTGCTTAGGACACGAAAAACTCGGGGCCGCTTTTCTTTCAACGCGCGATTGTGGACCGCAACATCAGACGCAAGAAGCGCGATTCCTGCTGCGCACAGTAGTTGCAAGAAAACGTTCCCACGATTACCTGCGTTTCCTAGCGTTTCCTCGCTTGGACTCAATGGGAGGTTTTCGTCAATGAGCAATATCAATAGCACGGGGAGGATGAGGACCGCTGCCGCGTAAGCAAGAAAGTGGGCGACACGTAACGCTGTTTCGCTTTTAACATGTGCTTCCGCATTTTCCTCTAGCCTGTTGGCTGCTTCCTCAGTGGCGAGTGAGATTAACAGGCAAACCACCATCGCGACAGTGAGCGCGGCTACTAGCGTGATATGCATTTACTACCGCCTCAGCTTGCCTCGTTCATCAAGGGCTGACCCCATACCGACCTCGGAGAACTTCACGTGTGCGAGCGAGCGGCCTCCTGCGAGATTGGGGTGCTTGAACCAGTAGCCGCGACCTGCGCTTATGCGTCGTGTAGGAGATACCCCAATTGCTAAGCATGTCTCTGGCGTGAGCGTGTAGCCGCTCCACCTAATACTTCCAAGTTCACCTACGAGCGGCGTTGATTCCGTGTAGCCGTAGATCGTTCCATCTCTATCGACCAATACGCCATGATGCTCAATGCGGCGAGCCGTAAGCGTGTCACCCTCATTCCTTGCTGCATAGGCTATGGCCTCTGCCCAAGCTGTCACAAATGCCGGGTTTGCATCGGTCATGCGTAGCACGTCTTGTAATTGGTGACGGACTTTGTTTGCGTAGTAGGTGTGCATGATCGCCTTCCTTGCTTGGTGTGGCTGTTTTTCGTATGGCCTATGTTCTATAGCTAGTCTGCTTGTTCTTCGTCTTTTACGATTTGCACCCACGCGACGGCGTGATCTGGAATAGAAACGCGAGACCCATCCTCACAAATCTCAAATATTCCACGCCTGCACGAGATGCCATAGCAGATGTCAGCATACTTAACGTTTGCTTTGTACTGTTCCATTGACAAAGTGCGAATGACGCGGCTTGAGCCGATAATTCCAATCTCAATGTGGTACATGTTTTCGCTTTCACTGTTCACTGTTTAGCCTCCGTGTTCCTCTCCGTTGTTAGTTTGGTTACTGGCGAACATTGTCATGCCCAAGAGCTTAAATGCTGCATTTAGCCCGACAGGGAAGAACCATGCGTATTCTTGGGAATCTTCGCGGGCCGCGATGCTATTCGCAAGGTCCTCCCACTCGCTGAAGGCTTCACCGAGGATGAGCTTGTCCGTAAAGCGTTCTGCCTCGTTGTATTCGTAGTCATAGCCACGGGCGCAGGTACGCTCGTCGAACTCCCATGAAATCGCCCCGTTTTCGCTTAGCACGCTGTGTGCTTTGTATGTGTTTTTCTCGAAAGTAAGAAACTTTGCTTCTTTCCATACGGTGACAGATAGTGAAACGTGGTCGCCGTCGTCCACTACATGCATGATCGTCGGCTGGTAGCCCACTGATGAGGCGGGAGCATGGCCGTCAAATGCGCCTTCTTTCCCGAGCATTGCGTACAGGAAACTAGCGGGGTCTCGGCGGGCCTGTTCGATAATGTTGCGTTTGAGCGTCTGGTAGTCCATTGGTCTGGTTCTCTTTCCGTGCTTTGGCTGTTACTTCCGGTTGCTGGCGTACATCATCAGCCCCGGGTGCTTTGAGGCCGATTCAAGTCCGAGGGGGAAGAACCAAGCGTGTTCTTCGGGGCCTTTACGAGCGTCGAGCCTGCATACGAGGTTTTCCCAATCACTGAGAGCTGTGGCGACCATGATCTCGCCCGTGAATCGTTCTGCACCATCCGGTATGTAGTCGCCGCGTTCCCAAGTGTCACCGTCGAATTCCCATAGAAGTTCTCCGTTTTCGACTGGCGTACTGTGTGCCGTGCTTGTGTGCTTATCAAAACAGCTCATTTCGTCGTACCACTCGGTGATGGACAAGGAAATGTGGTCATCGATTATTAGACGCATGAGCACTGGTACATCTTTTAAGTTCGGAGAGAAAACGTGACCGTCGAACGCGCCTTCATCCCCGAGGTGCGCGTATAAGAAAATAAGCGGGTCAAAGCGCGCTGATTTAACGGTTTCGCGCCTGAGTGCCGTGTAGTAGTCCATGATCTTCGCTTTCCTGTTGTTTTGTGTTTTGGTTTGTGGTGCTCCCACAGGGACTTGAACCCTGAACCCACGGATTAAAAGTCCGTTGCTCTGCCAGTTGAGCTATAGGAGCATTTGCGGCAACTACTTGCCGCGTTTACTTTTCAGCCCTCGACAAGCTCTATCCATGCGATGGCGCGAGTCGGAATACAGATGTCCTCTAGGCCGTAAGCGAGGCTAAACAATGATTTTTCGTTATCTACGTACTTCATGACAATTAACCCGAAAAACTTGTTCGCCTCCGTCCGTGGCAGCGAATGAGTGCGAATAACGCGGGATGAACCAATGAGTCCTATTTCGACGTGATACTTGAGTTCGGATGCGTCGCTCATGGTCTTATTGCCCCTTACGTGGTTTGTGTGGCTTGAGTTTGTTCGGCTTTAGTTTACATCATGCCTGTACCTAAATAGTAGCAGTATGGCAGCGTGTAAGCAAATATCTTTTAGCAGCAAAACCAAGAGGACCGCCGCGATCTCTCACGACGGCCCCCTTGTCTACTCTCGTCCGAAGCAGTAACTGTCGATGCCCATTCGCTCGAACATGCGGGCGATTTCGAGCTTGCTACTCGCTTCAACGACCTGAATGTCGAGGCAGTAGTTTACAAAGCGTGTTGAGAGCATCGGATAGGTTTCCTTGAGGTCTTTGCGTGTCATTCCTCCTGCTTGGACGAACTCGCTCTCAAAGAACCGGAAGTCGTCTGGTAGTGGGAGGTTTTCGTTCTTGAATGCTGCGATAGCGGTGAGCCGTTCGTAGCCGTCAAGAATCTTGTACTCGTAAGCCCAGCCGCCAGGGCCGATGATTTGACGCGGGTGGCGCATGAGGAAGATCGTGCCGATGGGGATATTGTTCAAGATCGAGTCGATCAAAAGCATCTTCTTTTGTTCGTCCCACAGTGGCTCAGTGCCCGGCGGTTCAATGAGCGGCAGCGTCCTAATGAACTCAAAGGATGCACATATCGTTGCGCTTAACGGTGAGAGCCATGATTGGTGTCCTTTCTGGGTTTGGTTTAGTTTTTCAGCCACTTGAAACGGCTGCTCGACGTGTTGGAGTGTTCGCGCATGTGGTACCAGCGATCTATGTAAGCGTCTTGGGAGACGTAGGCGGTGATCGTGAAGCCACGCGGGTAGTAGGGCGCGTCCTCTCGGACGATTTTGAGGACGGGACGTTCCATGTCATTGACCATGACAAACAATGTGTAAGTCTGTCTCTCTTATGAGAGAAATCGGGTCCTCCCCATAGTCATCGACGAGGTGTGCGGACATGATTCGCGCGTCGTTTCTCCCGCAGACATTAAGGTATTGGATAAACGTCCCGCCCTTAAAGCCTTCATCTTCCGTCTCAACGTGAAGCCACATGCCGTTGTCGAGGACGAGGATTTCATCATCAACAATGTCAGTGATGTAGCGGCCTTTCAGTAGTTCAGTGAACTCACTGTCAGCACTCCAATCGTGGAGTTCACAGGCTACGCCGCGCCTAGTACCCATGCTGGTAGTCCCTTCTTCCCTCGCTTGACGTTGAAAGCGGCTTCAACGTTGCGTTCCAGTTCGTCGAACAATCCGATGAGTGGCCCCGTGTAGCCACTGCGCTTGTAGGCTGCGCGGATTGCGTAGAGTTTCGCGGCTGAGGAGTAGTCCTTCTGCTGGTTCGATTTCTTCCGGGTCACGCCACAGGGTGAGGAAGCGTTCTGTTTCAGCGACAAGCTCAGGTGTGGGCCGTGAGACGCGAGAAGAGATCAACTGCTTGATCGAGGTGACGATCATCAGGTTCGTGTATTTACGGCGACTCATTTGCAGTGTCCTTTAGTGGTTAAAATACGACGAGCATGACAAGGAAAAGTGGGATGAGAGCAAAAGTTACGCCCACGCAAACCGATACGGGTGGAAGAGCGTCGCCTATGGCCTTTAGAGCTTTGTATTCGCGATTGTTTTCCAAGTCCTCAAGCTCTGCATCCACATCAATATTGCGCAACCCCACACCCACGGAGGCCGCTACAACCGATAGAACTAGTGCTGCTGCAAAAAGCAGTACGACCACAACTTTGCCGATTTGACCAAGTGTGTGACAGAAACCGGCACTAGCGTTCGTCAATAGCCAGAACCCGCCAGCGTAGAGAACGTACACTGCGAGCGGCGCTACCAGCAGCTTACTGACAGCGGAAAAGCCATACAAGATCACTTCTGCGGCGGACGGTGTTTCTTGCTTCCCATTGAGATTTGCGGCGATCTTCCGCGAGAAGAACGAGACCAGCAAGAGAACTGGGAGCGCGATAGCGAGACCGAGTAGTACCGGCTGCGACGGGTTGAAGATAGTTGTCAGGGACATGGTTTTTACTCCTGTTCGGTGTTGGTATTGGTTTGGTGTTTTAGAGGTTGAAGAAGAGCTTGGCGATTGCGAAGAAGGCAAGTGCTACAAGAGCGGGAAAGAAAGGCAGGTAGGGGTCGCGGAGAAACCACAGCTTGTTATCTAGAGTTTTTAGCGCCTTATACTCGCGATTGTTTTCCAGATCGCTGCCTTCTTCTGCCGCATTCTTTTCGATGGTTTGCATTCTCAAAGAGACGGGGATAAATACTGCTGCCAGTGGCACTATTACAACAGCGCCCAGTATGACAATGACCGTTAACGCTTGGTTGAAAATGCGCGAAGCGTTATCGTTCATAGCTATCCAGACTAAGCCAACGATGAAAAGATACGGCAGTAGTGCAATTGCTCCCCATTTGCTGACCATGTGAAGCCAGTAAAAGCCAGCCTCGATATCAGAGGGTTCCCCCTGTTCTTTGGCGAGACGTTCAGTCGCTTTCTTAGAGAGGGACGCGGTCAGCGCAAAGACTAGGAGTGCCATAAGGGCTGCGGCCAGTACTGGCAGTGGCGGATTGATGAGAAGAGCTAATGGCGACATTGGTTTTATTCCTGTTCGGTACTGTTGGTTTGGTTGTGGAGGCGAACCTTGTCGCGTAGTTCTTCACTGTTGAGGCGATTACTTGGGACACTGCCGGTGAGGATAGTGACTAAGGCGCGTAGGTCATTTTTCTTAAGGCCGCTTACCGGTTTCTCGTTCAACGCCCCGATGTGCGTGAGAGCGTCCTCTAGGCTCGGAAACCCGGCGTATGCGGCGAGGGCTTTAGCGAGTGTTTGTTCTAGCCCGTTAGCGAAATCGTTTTTAGCGTCCCTAATCGCAATGGCAGCGCGTTCACTAGAACAGTGGAGCGCGACGCGCGTTTCAAGCTGAGCGGGCCAGTAGCCGTTGGCTTTGTAGTAGGCAGAAACCCACGCTTTAATTTGCTGGTTAGTGTGGTTTAGTTTTCGGCTCATATGCTCATAATACTACTGGTTATAAGAACGGGCAACACTATTGGTTCTGTAACAAACAGGCACCGTTTAGGACACTCACGAACAAGCCGCATAGCATTAAATAACGACAGTCCTTCGCGCAAGAAAAGGAATCGCAATGCCAGTCCGTCCTTCACGCAAAAACCGCACTAAACGTTCCCCCAGTTCATGGTTACTTCAGCTCACGCCCCTCGAAACCCAAGTCCTCGCATTTATAGTCGAAAACTCGCATGTAACTGACAGTTCGACTGACATGGGCGGTTATGTTCTCAATGATGTAGAAGATATCGCGCGAGCAATCGGCAGCAACGAAAGCGACGTGATCGGAGCGCTTCTCAGCCTCGAAACGAGGCGCTATCGAACTGCCTGAATCTTTCCGTAAAAGCATTCATCGCGTAGAAGTACCAGTCCTCACGCCGAAAGGCGAACAGGTTCTCCGCAACTATGCCAACGGCGACACGAGCGAACTAAAAGCTATTGCCAGACAAGTCGGGATAAGCGAAGAAGAAGCCGCACAGATGCTAGGGATGCTGTCTACCTTTGAGCGCCCATAGTTGCGCGTATGCTATTCAGCTACACAAGGGCCGTCCGGTTGTGTGCCGGGCGGTCCTTTTTATCTCGATGCCCGTTCACACATTGAGCGATGAGAAGGCGGTGTAGCTACTTGTAAGAGTTTTTCCTAATCTGCTACAAGCTACAGAGGCGACTAGAAAGGTAATACTTACAGGGGCTGTTCGGTTTCGTGTCGAACGGCCCCTTAGTTTGTGTGCGATTAGGTTTCGCGTTTCGAGGGGGTCTGTTTATTTCTCGGGAGCCATAGGAACTTCAATGATGTCGGGAGCGCCAGCACGCCAGTAGTTAGCGTTTTTAATTGCTGGCCTAGTAGAACCGTCATAGCGAACGCCCGCGTCCCACTCAGCGACGGTAGGGATATGAACCGTGATGACATCAGTCGTGCGGTGCTTAACGTGCTTACGATCCTCCAAGTACCGGGGCTGCACGTGGATGAGACCTAGAGACGAAAGCGTGTGAAGGTCGCGAGAAATAGTCCTAACAGAGCATGACAGGTGCGCGGCGAGGGTTTCTTGGCTACAGCAAAGCTGTTGTGTTTTTTCACCGGCATATTTAGCAAGAAGTTCTAAGAGCCTAGTGAGTCGTGGCCTTAGTCCGATATATGGAGCTAGTTCACCCGCGTTGATGAGCTGTTGTACGCACATGGGGTACTTCCTTACTGACTGTTGTTACGTGTTTACACGGGGCAGATTAGTCGCGTGTTTTTATTGGGACAACTGGTAAAACCGGAGTAGAACTATAGGGAAGAGCACTATAGGAGGGAGCACTATATATACCTTTAGTGAATAGAAGAAGAATAATGAAGAATACCCCCTACCCCCACGTGTGGACGCAGTGCGGCTGATAGATCTACCGCCTAGCGGCGGGGATATTTTCTCAATTGCACTAATGAGCTAGTGGACAGTCACGTAACCTGTTTCAGGTAGTGTCATGGGAGATTACGGGAAACTTTTAGCTGTAATTGCGCGGTAATAGTTGCAAACGCGCTAGGCGTGTGGGATTATTTCTTAGCTTCTTGGAAGCCTAGAAAACATTTGCGTTAGGCCCGGTTGGTTCATTCCGACCGGGCCTAAAAATTTCTCCCCGTGTTTGACAGATCGGGAGAGCGGTTATAGCCTGTGAAGCACGCAATAATTTCTAGGAATGCCAAGGAGTATTTTTTATGTCCCGCGCACTAATCCGTGCAGCTAAAAGCATCGTCACCGTCATCGCAATGACGTTCAAGGAACAAGACATTCTCTTCTATCTCGTTAAAAACGCTAACGAGAACTCATGGCAGATTTGGAAGAGCCTAGACACGATGTCCCGCGAGATCGGATGCTCAAAAAGCTACCTTGAGAAAGTATTCAAGCGCTTCAGGGAACTCGGCCTCATGCACACCCAGCACCGGTACTGGACAGACGCTCGCGGCGTGAAGCACCGCACTAGCGCAGTACACACGATTCACATTCCAACCATTGAAATGTGGCTCGAAGGCTACCGTTACGACGGGTCAACACGTAAGCCCGTAACCGTTAATCATTTCGGCCCTTGGGAACCGCAAGCCCCTGAGCTTATTCTCCTTGAACCTGTTACCGAGGAAGAGATCGAGTCTCCCATTGAGCAGGTTGCTTCCGCTGTTCGTGACGTGGTTGCCTACGTTCGTTCCACTAGCGAAGAGCGTGCGGCGATTAAAGGAAGCCCGTGCTCGTAAGCGTGAGAAGCGTATGAATGCTCGTAAGCGTGAACGTGTCCTCAAAGCGGAAGCAGCGATGCAGGCCCGCGCGCGTAACGGGCGTTCTAAGCGAGAGATCGTTATGGCGTGTATGCCTCAAGGCGTGGGCGTAGAAGCATGGACTGACACGCAGATCGAGGACATGTACCAGCTCGTCCAAACTCGCCTCAACATCGGGTGGATGCACGTAGAAATCGCGTCAATCCTCGCGACGGTATGCCCATCCAACGTGCATAACATGTTCGCTTTCCTCCGGTTCCGCATGGAAAACAAGATCAACCCCAACGTGTCGCCCGCCCAGAAGCAGGAAGCGGCCCGCAAGCAGGCAGAAGAAGCTCGCAGCAAGCAAGACGCTGCCGTAGAAGCCATGCTCAATGCCGAAGAGGACGCGGAATCGCGTGAACGCAGCCGACTGTTCGACATGTTCTATGAGCAAGTACGCTGCGCTAACCCCTCTATGTCTCCTCGCCGCGTGGGAGCGGAAGCAAACATTCTCGTTGCCGAACACCTTACGAAAACACTCGCCGTCGCATAAAACTGCCATGTGTTGCTAACCGGGCACTGGTATTATCGGGCGGCTGACATCGCCCCTGAAAAGCTCCTCACCGTCGTCTGTTGCGTTCTAGTTTGTTCTAGAAGCGCATGGCCTCGTTACCGAGGCCAGCTCCAAGTCTCACGCCACCGGTGGGTGGCTGCTTGGTTCGCGTTTCACTGGGGTCTGCGTTGCCCGACACGATGTGTCGGCCCGTCTCACGTCCCCTCCACGCGCGTTTAATGTCTCCGGGGCACTCCCGGCGACCATAAGGTTGATGGCCGCGTTCAAGTCACGGTCCATAGACAAGCCGCACACGTCACAACGGTACACGCGCTCGGATAGGGACAGTTTGGCTTTCACCGTCCCACAATTCGAGCACGTCTTACTCGACGGATACCACCTGTCAACCACGCGCAACGCGGCTCCCGTGCGCGCGCTCTTGTATTCAAGCTGGCGACGAAACTCCCCAAGGGAAGCATCACGCAACCTACGGGCAAGATGATGGTTTTTCATCATGCCTGCAACGTTTAAGTCCTCGATACACACAGTGCTGTAGGTTTGGGCGATCATGGTCGTGGCCTTGTTGATCGCGTCCATACGCACGTCACTTACGCGGGCGTGTAGGCGGGCGACACGCTCTTTGGCTTTCCTACGCCGGACACTGCCCATAGTTTTGCGACTTAATGCTTGTTGGGCTTTCCGCAGGGCCTTCAACCTCGCGTCTAGGGCGCGCGGGTTAGGGATAACCGTGCCGTCCGAGAGGGTTGCGAGGTCTTTAATTCCGAGGTCAATACCGACCGCCCCGCCCTTCGGGGCTTGTCGTGTTGCTGGTTCGTCGCGTTCAACGGTCAAAGAGGCATACCAACGCCCACCGCGACGGGAGACAGTCATGTTCAGCACTCTCGCCCCGCCTACGCGGGCAGTGACGTTTTCCATGCAATGCACTCGGCCAATACGCGGCAACCATAATGCTTTCGGGTCGCCCTCAATGAGAGCCACCAGTGCGGAGACCGCTGATCGAGTAACTGAACCGGGGTGTTTCACGGTCTTTCGACTTGAACTTCGGGAACCCAACCCTGGGTCCTTTCCGTTTTCCTTTGCGACTTTTCGACCAGTTCGACAAGGCATCTGCCAGCGCTTTAAGCCCACTTCTGTAGGACATGCTCGAATTCTCGTGCCACCATATCGCCCCATCAGAGTCCACGGCCAACGTGTCCCTGTTTACAACCCACCAGTGTTGCAGCGAAAACAGTGACCACTCGGGTTTCTCCCCGGCATCGAGAGCGGCTTTAACGTGAGCGAGGCCAGCGTTGTATGCGAAACGAGCGGCCCCAGCATGGCTTGCGAGCAAGCGCACTTGCCTCGGTGTGGGGTCGAGCTGGACTTTAACGGCCTCATAGGCGCTCATCGCGACAAGGCTTCCACTGCTTGCTGGGCGCGGCGTTTAGCGGACTTACGGTCGTATAGGCGAGCGCAGAACGACGTGAGGACTTCCGTCATGTCCTGCACGAGATCATCGTAGAGTTCAGTGTCGTCTATGACGATGAGCCTACGCCCGGACGCTTCCAAGGCGCTTTCAACAAGGCCAACGTCCATGCGGGCCAAGCGGTCTCGGTGCTCCACAATGATCGTAGTCACGGTGGGGTCGGCTAACAGTTTGTTGAGCTTGCGGCGCTTGTCGTTCATGCCGGAACCAACCTCAGTGACAACCTCGGGCGCGTCTACACCCATGCTGAACGCGAACGCTTTGAGCCTGTCACCTTGCCGTTGCAGGTCGGTTTTTTGGTCATTGGAACTAACTCGCGCGTAGCAGACGGTGCGTCCCGTGATCGTGGGAGCGGTTTCATACTTAGGGTCGTGGATAAGCCATGCGCCTGTTGGGGTCTGTTCCACGGGGACAGGCATTGTGCCTTCACGGCACCATTTCCACACGGTTTGCGGGTGTAAGCCTTCGCGCCTAGCCCATTCTCTTACTAGCATGACACTTATTATGGCATAATATTAGTTAATAAACTTAACTGAGTCTCCAACGGGCGAAAACCCAACGGAAAAGGACTAAACGATGAACGCTCCCATCAATACCGCAGTACTCGCCCGAGACGCGCGAAACATTGGCCTCACCCCCATCAGCGGGTGCCCCACCCCCGACGCACTGAACAGCGTCGTCGCAGCATGGAACGCCTTCCGCAAGGAAGGTGGGAACTGGCGTGACGCAGTAGGTTTCGCAGCCAACAGTGAAGGCCACGTGTGGGTTGTCGTCAACCCTGGCGCGAACACAGGATTCGACCTGTGGGACTTCATTTCTAAAGACATCGCAGCCCAGTGGAGCGACATCACGAAGTATCTCGCGCGCAATAAACGCAAGCCACTCCTCGACGCGCCCTCTCCCGCGTCCATCAGTGACCTCGTTGTCGATATTCCCATCCAAACGTTCCCCGCGTGCGCTCCGACGAACCTCATCGCAGCTTACGGTGGCCCCGCCCCCCAGCCCATGCCACAGCCCGCACCCCATGCCCGTGATGGAACCCGAGCCGGAACCTGTTATGCCCCCACAGCCCGAGCCTATGCCCGTGGTAGAGCCGGAGCCTGTCATGCCCCCGCAACCCATGATGCCCGTGGTTGAAGAAGCCCCCGTCGTGGTACCTGAACCCGTCATCGAACAGGCACCGCCCACGCCTCAGCCCGTAGTGGAACCGACAACAGCCCCCACCCCTGCAGGTACCCGCGATGCCCGCACCCCACCGACATGCCCATCCACATGCCGCCCCCGCAGCCCGCCCCCGTCACCTACAGTGACGCAGATGAACTCACCGGGTTCCTCGACGAAGAAGCAGACACCTCACAGTGGGTGCTCCGAAACCTCATCACCGGGGAAACCTACCCGGTTCCCACGCACCCGGCGATCATCGGACGCTCCCCCACGTCCAGCGAAATCCCCGTCGGACACGGCGACGCGAAGCGCGTCATCAGCCGCCACCACGCGCGCCTCGACATCAACCCCCAGCGTGGAACCATCACGATCACCGACCTTGGTTCCACGAACAAAACGAAAACTCGGCTCACACGTGCTCTCCCCGAACGTGCCCGTGGAAACCAGTCTCCCCGTACACTCTCTCCTCCTTGGAGACATCCCATTCGAGATCATGGAGGACCTGTGAGCATCAGTAACGTTGTCTCCACCTACACGAACGTTAACGGTAGGCGAGAAAACCAAGACAGTTACGCAGCAGCACTGTTCGAGGCAGCAGGCCACACGGGTATCCTCGCGCTCGTCGCAGACGGCGTTGGCGGTGAAGGCCCCAACGGTCGCCTCGCATCCATCGGTGCGGGGCAAACATTCCTCGACCTCGTAGCAACCGGGAACGTAACAGACGCACAGCTCGTTCAAGCCGTCGCCTACGCACACCAGAAAGCACGCGAAGCAGCCGGGAACACGACCCTGACCGTCCTACGCGCATACATGGGCCGCTACACCATCGTCCACGTCGGAGACTCGCGCGCATACATGCTGAAAGACGGTGCGCAAGCCCTCCAACTCACCCGAGACCACAGTAAACTCGCTGAACTACGTGAACGCGGCGTTGAAATCACCCCCCAGATTCACGCGAAATACCGCAGTAGCATCACTCGTGGCCTCGGACACCGTAACAGTGAGAAAGCCCGACCCGACACCTACGTCGGTGAATACTCTGCCAGCGATAGTTTCCTCCTGTGTTCGGACGGGTTCTGGCATGAGTTTGAGCGAGAAAACAACTACCTCCCCGGCAATGCGCAAACCGGCCTTGAAACCCTCGCAGGCAGGGCCATTGCGAACGGGGAAAGCGACAACATCACAGCAATCCTCATCAACGCCGGAGAACTCCTATGACCACGCCGAGACAAGTAGGAACAACGTTCCTCCACGGGCGATACCAGATCGACGCGCTCATGCACGACGGCACGTTCAGCCGCGTCTACCGCGCCTATGACACGAAACTCCAAAAACCCGTCGCACTCAAAGAAGTCGCCTCCCCTGACGGCTCCTACCGTGGACGGCAACTCCTCCAAGCCCAGAAAGTCCTCGACAGTCTGAAAGCTGAAACCCAGCTCATGCAAGGACTCTCCCACGCTGGAATCCCCCACATCATCGACGTTCAAGACGACACTCGAAACCCCCGGCGGGCTGTACAGCGTCCTCATGGACTTTGTTGCGGGAACCTCCCTCGATAAGGTCGCGAAAAACGCTCCCGGCGGGCAACTCCCCGAAGATTTCGTCGTATCCAAGATGACGCAGCTCGCTCTCATCTTGATCTACCTCCACTCGCTGCCCGAGCCGATCATCTACCGTGATCTCAAGCCCGGCAACGTCATGCTCGACAACGGTGCGATCAAGCTCTTGGACTTTGGTATCAGCGAGCAGATCACCCCCAGTAACTACACGAACCCCTCAAGCGGTCGGCACTCGCGGCTACGCTCCCCCCGAGCAGCGGACAACCGGCGCGCCACTCGACCCGCGTAGCGATATCTATGCGTTCGGCATGACCATGTTCGTGCTCCTCACGGGCCGTCTCCCCCAAATGGACGGGCAGGGCCTCCCCCTCGGCCCAGTGAACGCGAGCGTCCTCAACCCCAACGTGTCCCCTGCACTGTCGCGCGTCATCGCACGGTGCGTCGCCACGCAACCCGAACGACGCTACCAGTCCATGACGGAAGTCGTCGCCGCGCTCTCCACCTACAAGCAGACCGACGAAAAGCACGTGAAAGCAGCGAAAAGCCGCGTGCGCGCGATCATCGCGTTCGCCGTGGCTGGCCTCCTGTGCTTCGGTGGGGCGGGTGTGTCCCTCGCCTACGGGTATAGCGTGGAATCAAGTTCCTACACAGCGCTCGTCGCATCCGCTGAAAAAGCAGGGACAGTAGACGGGTGGGCGAAAGCCATTGAAGCTAAGCCCAGCGACATTGATAACTACTTCAACGCTCTCGACGCGGCAATCCAAGGGGACGGCGTTTTCACGTCACAAGAAGAAAGCACCCTCATCCCCCTCGTCCGTGACAACGTGAACGAAATCCAAAAGAACAAGCGCTACCCCGAACTCGCATACCGTATCGGAGAGGCATATTGGTTCTTCTACCAAGGGGACGGCGGCGCATCCGGCCTCACATTGTCAGCACCGTGGTTCAAGGACGCTATCGACGGCGGATACAACACGCAGCAGGCAACCGCCTTGTACAACCTCGCCTCATTCAACCGTGATATCGCTTCAGCCGTGCAAACCGGCGGCGATACCGGCATGTACCGCACGTATTGGAACAACCTCACGGGCCTTGACACGTCCTCAAGTAGTGAAGTCATCCAACTCACGGTGTTGAACTATATTCTCGACTCCATCACGTCTAACCCGTATGGTCTTAAAAGCGACGGCGTGACGAAGGACGACATGGATAAGCAAGTGCAGCGCGCACAAACCTATCTCTCTCAACGTCAAGGCTTTAAGGCCGGTCGCCCGCAAGAACTCGCTAAAGAACTCGCGGGGAAGATCGACAAGACGAAAGCGACCATTGTGACGCTCTTCCAAGAGAACGGGGAAAAGAAATGACGACCTACACGATCACCGCGCTCGTCCTCGTATTCCTCGCTCTCGCGTTCTTGTTCACGGCAGCGTTCCTCAGTATCCGCTGGGACCTGAAAGCCATGCGTAAGCGCATTTCTGGCGCAACCTACCGTGATGCTGTCAGCGACATTACGCGCATGGTGCAAACCCAAAGCGCAACAGACACGTACACGCGGCTCGCGGCACGCAGCGCGGGAGAGCAAATGCCTCACCTGACAACAGGCAACCTTGCCCCCACGACCGGGGACATCACGCCTCCGCCCATCGTCACTGTTCCGCAGCAAGAACCCCCACGGGTAGAACCCACGCTCCCGCCCGTCGCACCCCCAGCCCGTGCAGGTACAGGCCGCGCCCGAACCGCAGGTGCAACCCGAACCCAAGCCAACACCCATCCCAGTGCAAGAGGAGACCCCAAGCGATTACGAAGAACTCCCCACCTCATTCCTCGAAGCCCCACAAGGCGCAGGGAACGAAGAAGAACACACGAACTTCCTTGACGAAAGCGCTCACATAACCCACGAGAAATCCCCTTGAGCGCGTATTACTACTAGAAGAACTGTCCAGTTGGACCGCAACAAACTAAAGGACAAACCAGAATGATGAAGTACTCGACGCGCACAACAGCGGCGCTCGCACTTTTCGCCACAGTCGCAACCACGCTGCCCGCGACCGCGCTCCCCGCAACCACCGCGTTCGGTCTCGCGCCCGCAAGCGCCCCATCCACGCCGGAAACAGCGCGCACCGCAACGGACAACGGCGTGGTCGGCACCATTACCGACGTGACCCCCGACGCGCCAGCGGCCCCGCTCACCGCATACGCGCAGGCCCCCACGCTGAAGGTCAAAGCTCACGCTCCCCGCAGGGCAAACCCTTGTCCAAGGTCACGTTCAACGGGGACGAGAACCCGCTGCCCGTAGACGGTGATACGGTGACCGTGAACCTCGCTGACGCGCCCATCCAGCACTTTCGATGAAGCGACCATCGCCGTACACACCACCACGACCGCTGGCGGTCTGCCCAAGCGAGCGAACCTCAAGTGGACGCTGAGCACGGCTATCGGCCACATGTACGACACGATTGCCCCCACCATCAGCAGTGTCTCGGCTAGTGGGTTGCGGAGCCAAACAACAGTGACGACTGTGAACTCTCCACCTCCGCTGTCACGTGGACTGTGCGCGTCAACGACGCGGCAACCCCCGGCTCATCTGGCCTCGCCCGAGCCGAACTGTTGAAAGACGGGAACGTTGTCCAGACAGCAGACCTGTCCGGCAACACGGATAAGGTCACTAGCCTGTCGATCACCGCTCCCGGCTCCTACAAGGTTCGCGCATTTCGACAACGCGGGTAAGGAATCCACCATCGACTTCCCTCAAGGCCAGGTCATTCCCCCGGACGCGGTGAACCCTGTTCTCGACCTGCCCCGCGCAGGTTGCTGGCGCACGCGAAATTGACGGCGTGAAGTACATTACCGACCAGCTCACTGGCGACCTTGAGTTCAAGTTCCGCGACGACGGTGCCCTCAAGCCCACGTACATGACGTTCACTCTCGACGGCGTTGCTCTCACTCCCCGAGCGAGCAAGTCGCAACCGAGTACAAGTTCAAGATTCCCCAGTCCACGATGGAAGATAAGCACGCTCACGTGCTCTCATTCTCCGGGCCATGATCGTGCGGGGAACACTGTCTCGTGGAGCGCGAACCTCGCGTACTCGCCCGCACAGTCGGACTACAAGCTCACGACAAGCTCTAGTGACGTGTTCACCCCAACCCCGTGGGGCGTGTACACGAACAAGCACGGCATCAGCGTGACGTTCACTCCCACTGACGGCTCCCCCATGCCGTACACGCTGAAAGACGCAAGCGGCGTAAACAATCAGGGCGCAAACCTCGACATCAGCGGGAAACACGCTCACCATCCATAACGGTGACGTGGACAACGTTGAAGTCACTGTCCGTGACGCTGTAGGACGCGAAAAGCGACTCAACGTCGGTGACATTCTCGGCTGGCCCCACAAGCACATCTACTCGTCGAACGCCCCCACGTTCACGCTCGACAGTGACAGTTACCTCCCGTATGCGAAGTCCCTCACGGATTTCGCCCCCAAGACGGCAACCATGCGTGACGCGAAGGGCATCAAGAAGTTCAAGGTGTCCGTCAACGGTATTACCCTCGCTGAAGGCACGCCTAGCGCGGACGAAAACAAGCCCGTCCCCGTCAAGCAGGTCACCTTGGATTACGCGCGCGCAGCGGGACTGCCCGACGGCACGTACCAGATCAAGTTTGAGGTCACTAACCTTGCTGGCTCCACCTCGACCAGTATCGCGACCGTCACCATTGACAGCACTCCCCCCGTTGTCTCCGGGTTCACGATCACCGACCCCACGTATGCGCCCGGTAAGACCATCGGCGGCTCTGACTCCCGCTACGGGTTCTTTGTCACCGGAAAAATGAAGGTCGCAGCACACGTCACCGAAACCGGCTCCGGCGTAGACAAGATCACCTACACGCTCCGCTCCTCGGACGGCACCACTCACACCGTGGAAGCCCCCGAAGGTGCCACTATCGACATTCCCGACGGGTTCAAGGGATTCGTGTCCGCAGTGGCCTCCGACAAGGCACGCAATCAGTCTCTCGTCGCCCAGCCTGACGGCCTCGTGTCCGAAAACGGGAACACGACCATCACCGCTAACGACGTGAACATTGCCCTCCCCGAACCCGTTACTCACACCCGCAGCGGTCTTGGCTTGTACCGCGACAGCGTGAAAGCAAACCTCGAAGCGAGCGCAGGCCACTCCGGTTTGCGTCACGTCGCTTGGGGTATCGGAGCTGACACTCTCGGGGACGCGACCGTGGACGTTGACGGCCACGTATCCAACTCGCAGGTACACGTCACGCGCACGGACAAGAACCTCGTCACCGGCATCTCAATCCCCCTCGAAGTGAGCGGGGACCACGAGAACACGGAAGCGTGGGTGCGTATAGAAGATAACGCTGGCGGCTCCGCTGAAAAGCGAGTCCAGTTCTCTATCGACGCAACAGCCCCCGAAATGAGCGTCACGTTCGACGTGAACAACGCGAACAACATGTACAACACCGACCGTCACGCGACGATCAAGGTGCTTGGACGCGAACTTCAGCCCCGACCTGTTCAAGATCAGCGGGCAGGCCGGTGAGCTTGGCGCATGGACCCAGACCGGCGACATGTGGACCAACACCATGACGTTCGCAGACAACCGTGACTACGAGTTCTCTCTGGACGCTTCCGACACTGTTGGACACGCGGCGCAGGGCTTCCACTCGGAGCAGTTCACGGTCGATAAGGTTCCCCCGGTTATCGCAGTATCGTGGAACACTTACGACGCGCGTTCGGGCCGCTACTACAACCAGCCTCGCAGTGCGACGGTGACGATCACTGAGGACCACTTTGACCCCTCGCTCGTGCGCTTCACGGGCACGGGCCTCGTCTCCGGCTGGTCGCACGTGGGCAACATTCACGCGGCCACCGTCTCATTCCCCTGAAGGCGTGAACACGTTCGGCGTGACTAGCTCCGATCAGGCTGGCAATGAGTCGAACGCGGTGAATGAGCCTGAGTTCGTCGTTGACACGACGAAGCCCGAGCTGTCTATCGAAGGCGTAACGCAGGGAGCGGCCTACTATCAGACCCCTGAGATTCGTTTGTCCTACTCGGATACGAACCTTGATCTCGGTAGCCTCTCGGTCACTCTCACGGGACGTAAAGGGCACCACATTCAAGGTCCCCGTCGTCAACGGCCACCTCGACTTGTCTGTCATTCCCAATGAAGCCAAGTCCGACGACCTTTACACGATGGACGCAGCCGTGTCCGACCTCGCGGGCAACAGTAACACCGCTAAGGTCCAGTTCATTCTGAACCGTTTCGGCTCCACCGTGGACGTTGAAGGAACGTCCTACCAAGGCAAGTACGTGAAGGCCCCTATCGACGTGGACTTGAGCGAAATCACCGTTGAAAAGCTCCGCGATGACAAGCTCGAAATCCGCGTCACCTTGAACGGTAAGACCATCGAGGTACCCAAGAACGCTGTGAGCGTCACCGTTACCGGCGGCGAAAACGGGGATTACGTGTACCACTACCACGTGGACAAGAGCGTGTTCAAGGAGGACGGTGCCTACACGGTTCAGGTGTTCTCCCAAACCGAGGGCGGCAAAGACCAGCTTTCGCGCCTGTCCTACTCGTTCGTTGTCGATAGCGTGAAGCCTGAGATTCAGGTCAGTGGAATCACTGACGGCGGCTCGTACCGTAAGACTCAGGTTACTGCCACAGTGACTTTGCGTGACATGACCGCAACGGAACTCATTGCAACCCTTGACGGTAAGGACGTGAAGGCAACCAAGAGCGGGGATGACACGTACACGCTCATCATTCCTCAGTCCGCATCCGCGCATAACGTCCACTTCAAGGCAATCGATCAGGCTGGCAACGTCAGCGAGGTCACCGTGAAGGACGTGTACGTGAACGCTTCGTGGTTCCGTCAGGCCCTTAACTGGACTGGTCGCCACATCGGTATCGTCGCGGGCGGATTGTTCGGCGTGATGGCCCTCGTTGCGGGTTGGATTCTCCTTGCGGCCCGCAAGAAGCGTGGTGATGACGAAGAATGAGCGTGAACTACATGCGTGCGCATCATGCTAGACCGTGTTTTAGACGATAAAAACATGATGTAACCGCTTACACCATGCTCATGCCTATGGTAGGCTACGAAGTGAGGCAGGTACCGGCACCAGCAAGTCCAGCCGGTACCTGCCTCAACTCATGCCAAACCAAACCAACAGCGCAAACCATAGGACACAATGCTCACCCCGCAAGTGCGCGAAAAGCGCACAATCAGCACCCTGACGTATGTCGGGCATTACAAGCTCGCGTTGACGCGCTTGTACTCCCACTATGTTCAGGCTCTTCCCTATGCGTGGGATGAAGCAGCCCTATATCAGACACTCAATGATTTAGCGCCCGTCTGCGCGTGGAAGCTCGACGGGACTGCAACGCTCAACCCCCGTCATTTGCGGCTCACTATGCAGGCCGCTCTCAATGGGATGCTCCCTGTAGATGACGAGGCGAAAGACATCCTCACGTACATTTACGCCGCGGCTTTTTGGCGTGAACTCCTCGTTGAAACCCTCGAAGATGAAGCCGGGGAAAAGAGCAGGCTCAAACGCTATACGGAAAACGACGCGAACCTGATCTGGGTTACTGAAAACCGCACGTTCGGGGAAGGAATGCCCGTGTTCCACTCCATGTGGGACATTCCAGACATCCCAAGCCTTGTTCTTTGACACTATCGGTAAAGACAATCAGTCTCTCCAAGACTGGGTGAACGCCCACCCCAAGTGGGACATGTGGAACAGTCTCGACGGAGAGTACAACATGGGCCTCGACCACCCGGTGACGCGGGCCTCTGTCGAATGGATGAACCTCACCGGTAAGTCGTGGACCAAATGGGTGGAAGCCTACTACCAAAATCGTGACCTCCAACTCGGTAACCTCACCCCAGAGGGCTGCTGGTACACGACGGGCGGCTACTGGCAGATTGACCCCACGCGGGGACGCGAACTCGTAGCGTTCCCCGCCCGCGCGTCCACACTCCCCTCGGCTGACCTGTTTGGAGAACCCCCGTTCGTCAACATGGGCCTCGTGGGAAACCTGAGTTTAGGCCCTATTTCACTAGAACTTGGCAATTTAGAAGTATCCGTTAAAGACCTCGATTTAACGGGGGAAAGCGGTGACGCGGAACCGGTAGACGATCTACCTATCGAGTTCCGACAGGTCACTGTTCCCCCTCAGTCTGAGGATGACAGAATCATCGTTTACACGATGCCCGTTGAAGCAACAGAGAGGCAGTATGCGTCCCTTAACTACTGACACCCAGCTCCCGGCCCTCAAGGTGAGCGACACGGCCTCTAAGCGCCTCCCTAACGCCCGCAGCGGCCCACAACGACAAGAAGGACACTCAGGCGCTCCTCAAAGCCCAAGAAGCCGTCCTCGACGTTCAAGCACGCCCCTACGGTGAAGCAACAGCACTCCTACGCGGCGAGTTCTACTTCCTTGAACGCAACAGCGGAAGCCTCGTTGGACTCCCAACCGGGTTTGTCCCCGAGCCACCGCGCCCGTCGGCTCCTACTACCACGAAGCCATGAGCGCGCTCCTCGGCCAAGTATTGGAAGGAACCTACGCCGGGTTGTTCACGTGGGCGGACATGGCTGAACCAGTCCTCGCATTAGAACGCGACTTGCTGAAGTGGGCGTTCATGTCCTCAAAGCGACGCGAAATCGTTGCCCAGTCTCTCCAAGGCCAACTCAACGCGCTCATCGAGAGTGGAGTCAGGTGCGCGACGCTAGAAGATGCCACAGACCGGGAAGTCCTCAGCTTGGCGTACTACCGCAGGGAAGAGTACACGTTCAGCGCATGGGTGGAAGGAATGTCCACCGGGGAACGACCTATCCCCCTGCCCATCCTCGCCGCTATCGCACTGTCTCACCGTGACTACACGACAAGCGAGCAAGTCATTCGATTCTTGCAAACCCAAATGGCGATCACCGAATACAGGAAGGACTAACCCCATGACACCAGAGGAATTGAAGAAACAAACCGCGTCACTATACGTCGCACGCCTCGTCGAACATGACCTACCGGGAATCGCAGCCGAAGAACAAGGCAGCGTCCCAGAACTCGTGGAAGCCCTCGAAGTTCTCTCCCCTGAAGCGCGCATCGACCCGCGAGCGCAGCTACGCGACAAAGCGTGGGAAGAATACCTCGAAGAAAGCCGCAAACAACGTAGATACGGGCGACTCACCCCCAAGCCCACCCAAGCCACGCGAGTGAAAGTGAGCCACTGATGGATGACGATTTGGAACAAGGTTTCGGGAATCTCTGACGACGGTGACGACGAAGAAACGTTCTCTGAACCCGGCTTTTCAGACGATACCGACGACTCTGGCGGGGACGAACCCTATTTTCCCCGCGAAAGCCCTATGCGTCGCAGGCGTTACGCTGAGCGCGCCGGGTACGGCGAGGACGATGAACCCTACCGGCCCCGCTACTACGCGGAAGAAGCCCCGCAGGCCAGTGCGGCACCCCAGTCACAGGCCCCACAGCCCACGGCAGACCCCGCCCCAGCAGTAGACCAGTCCCGACCGAACGAACCGGGCAAGGTTATCGCTGGGAGCTTGGGTGTGATCGCAGTGTGGCGCGCTCCTCGCAACAATGTTTGTCGCCGTGAAGAACCATCAGGCAACACAAGACGCGACTCCGAGTGTTGTTGTCACCGAGTGTGCGTCTCCTACGACGCAAGCCCCCACAACTACGCCTACTCCTAAGCCGGTAGAAACCACTACAGCGGCCCCCACTACGCAGGCGGCAACTCCGACCGTGAGCACGTCCCCACAGCCCGCATCCCCGACCGACCGGGCCACCATCGACCCCGACTCGCTACAGTTCTCTGAACCTAAGACCGTGACGGGCCTCGTGGTATCAAAGTCGATCATGGAAACCGGCGGGAACCTCATGTTCACCGTCCACCTGTCTGTCCCAGACAGTAATCGGCCAACGATTAACTACGTTGTCCCAAAGGGCCAGTACGACGGGTATAAGTCCGGGGACCTCATTGAAGTCACCTACCGAGTAGACCAGCACGGTAACATTGCCATTATCCGATAATTCGGGCACACCATGTGCCTGTAAGAAAGAAAGCATCAAGTTAAGACATGGAAAAGTTCGCACTCTCTGACAGCGTGTACTTGAAGGCCCTCCTTGTGGACCCCTCGCGCGCGCGACGCGGAGCAGAACCCAACATCGTTGGATACCGCTTCCACGCAATCCGAGACCTTCCCCGAGTCCCCGACTTTGGGACCACTGGCGCGTTCAGCCTCAACAACCTGTACGACTACGAGAATCAAGACCAGTGGCGCACCGTCAACGCGGGCGAAGATTTTGACCTCACCTTGTATGAACTCATCATCTTTGCGTCTCTGCCTGAAATCAGTTGCTCTATCGACGGCCAGAACCCTGAGATCGGCGTAGAACAGCACTTGTCTGTCGTGTTGCGTGAACGCGGCGGTATCCCCGCCGTGAAGCTCGCTCCCGCACGCGGCAGTGGATTCCGGTCTGTGCGCTCCACCTACCCGAAGATCAACGTTCTCACCTGTGAGCGCATCCCCCTCGATGATGCTGTGGGCGCAGTTAACATGCGCGTGAAGCGCGATCTCGCCCCCGAGTTTGAGGGCACGAAGTTCGCTCCTCTCGCTCTTCGACGCGGCCCCTACTCGGCTGGTTCCGCACGCACCCCCGAAGATCGTCGGCGCGCGCTCGCGGAAGAAGCAGCCAATAAGCTCGCTGACTATACGCGCAACACTTTGGGGATTACCCTCCCAGACGTTGACTGACCAAACGTTTCACCAGTAACCGAGTTCTTCCACGAAAGGCACAGCCGTGAAAACCATCATGCACAAGGTGGCAGCTCCCATGCTGTCGGCGGGCATTGCCCTAACAGCGTTCGTTGGTCTCGCTCAAACGTCCTACGCGGCACAAACTCCCGTTGACGCGGGGATTGTCCGAGTGGACTACACGAGCGACGCTGACACGACACCCGCCCCGCAGGCCCCCACCCAGCAGGCGACCCCACAGTCGAGCCGCAGCCCTATGAGCGTTGACCTGCGCTCAAACCCCTCACGTACCCCGCTCGTTAAGACCGACGACAAGTACAAGAAGGACTTAGAGTTCCTGAAGGGCGGGGCGATTGACAAGCAGAAGTTCCACGAAGGTTATGCGGGCGGAAACGCTACCTTGTGGTGGATTAGCTACGTCGTTGGCTGGCTCGTCGCGCTCGTCTTTGGCTCGTTCGCGCTCATTACGATGATCGACCTCGTGTACATCAACTTTGGCTTTACGCGCTCGTTCCTTGGCGGCGGACACAATGCCTCCGGCGGTTCACCCATGTCTGTTGGTGGTATCGGCGGTATGGGTGGCCCCGCGCCGATGCCCTCGTCATCTGGCGGCAAGCAGGGCATTACGTGGGTGACCTCAGACGCAATCAGTGCAGTGGACCTCGCAGAAACCGGCGGTCAGGTACAGATGCCGGGTGCTCGCGCTAACGGCTCCGCTAAGAGTGCGGCAATGATCTACGCGCGGAAGCGTTTTAAGACGATTATTGCCACGGTTGTTGTCATCGTCCTGTTTGTGATTGGCAGCTACGTGCAAGACCTTGGTCTTAACCTTGGTGCGGTCCTCGCGAACCTCGTTGATTACCTCGTCGAAGTCACGATTGGACACTAAGCCGTGTGGATTGTTGATTACATTAAAGACAGGTTCTTCCGAGTCTCCACGGTCAGTGCTGACGCACAGAAAGCTGCTGCTATCGTCGCTGACCTTCTGAAAACCTTCCAAGAAGCCAACATTAAGCCCGGCGACACGTTGCATATCCGTATCGACCGAGACGTTCTCGCTTATGCGATTGAAGCGTTCTACGACCCTGTAATCACGCAGAACTACATCATCGAGCAAAGCGAAAACGACCCTACTGAGTTTCTTGTACAAACAAGGGAACTACTTTGAGTTT
>BNJU01001011.1_pt1 | contig 130092 bp, 174 predicted proteins | sample 8539281 | NCBI WGS metagenome assembly BNJU01 (sample SAMD00202456, study PRJDB9452) | human saliva metagenome | isolation source: human saliva | place: Japan
CGTATTGCTTTCGTTAAAATATTCCACATCAATCGCATCAATCGTCTCAAAGTTATAGCTGCCATCCGGATTTTGTATCTCCCGTTTTTATAATAATTATCCAGACTGATCAGATGCGGCGTCCTGCCAAAGGTACGCAGCTGAATACAGAGACGGTTATGAACGATGTCTGTTGAAGAACTGGGCTGTGTAATCATCACCATCTTGACATGTGGCCGGTCAGATAAGTTTTGGCAATTTCCCTGATCCCTGCGCTCAAAGAGTGCTTCCTGCACCAGATCAAATATTCACCTCCGCTCACCACACAATCGTTGAGATCCGCCACATTCTCAAAATTCCGCATCATGTCCCTTATGTGTGCTTAGGATCATCTTGTTGAACACCTTTCTCTGGAAACAGTCTTGGACCATATCCGGTTTTTCCTGCGGAGGGGTAGAACTAAAAGGAAACCGTCGTGTTGCCTTTGCAGATGGAATGGTGACATAAGAAGTGTCCGGCAGCATATAGCCATAATTAATAATCATAAAAGCTGTCCAGATTAAAATATTGACGCTGGAAGATCGCCTGATAATCTGGAAAAGCTGCACCTTATCCAACATCCCCTGCTTTTCAAAATTGCAGGGCCTTCTTCCATCGGTGTATCTCTCTTCCGGCGGTAAATCTCTGATCCCTCAACTCCTCCATTCGCTTTTCTATCTTTTCCAGGAAGGAAGCTCTGAGGTCCTTGTCGGCGTTGCGAAAGGCAGTAGAACCCATAACCGACTTGTAACTCCACCTTCATATCCACCGTTTAATGCAGTGTTACGTCTCTGACCGCTTTCAGCACGTTGCCAGGCGGTGATGATAAGCCATGTGCCCTGCCGCAGAGGAAAGGTTGCATGAGCGTCTGTCCCGGTTTGTTTTTTTTTGAACAGCTCTGATTTTTTCCATTGTAAATCACGATGCAATACATCCAAAAGGAAGGGAACGGGTTGCAATGGTTTGCTAAACCGCGTTCCTTCTTGTACTCCACGCATTTGGTGGTCGATTTCAAGTTTCACTTCTCACCTCCCTCAGACGGTCGTAAAGGGCCTTTGAGGCGCCGTTTTCACCTGCAGTTCTGGAAGTTCCTCAAAAAATCAACGGTGAGATAAACAATTTTTCAATCCCGTTCTGCATCCATCAGGGCATAATCCTCTTCACGGCGTCACTGATCTAAGGATAATCCAGACTCGGTGATCAGAACGTCTGCCTGTCCTTTCTTTGCCGCAGGGATCACACTGCCTCCCGAGCCGACGATGGCGACTTCCGACCGTCTTAGACAGATTCCAGATCCTCACATCCGGTGATGAAAGCCTCCTCACGATTTCTCCCATCTTTAACGAAACCGGATGATCCAGAAAGCCGATTCCAATTCCTTCCTTGACAGGTCATCTCAGTTACCAGCAGAACCTCCCTCTTGTTCAACTTCAGGTCGTCCGCCGCATCTGCCATGCCCATCACATCAAAAATTGGTATGCATCGCATAATAGCTGATGTCATACCAGCCAGCCACAACCTTCTGCCAGTATAATCCTCGTCCGTCACTTCTTGATGGAATGAAAATCATCGGTGGTGCGTAATCAAAAGGTCCGCTCCGCTCGAATCGTCGCATGAATGTTCTTCCGTCGCATCCAGGGCAATGAAGACCGGATACTTCCTTTTCTTCCTGCCGACCAAAAGGCCGACATTATCCCATTCCTCCGCGAAAGAAGGAGGGAGACAGCTGTTCCAAACACGCACACCACTGCATTCCATCCGCTTCTCCTTTCTGTTTATTAGACGTCGTTCCTGGCTGTCAGTTTCCCCACTCCTGCATCCGCCCCCACCATTCGGATTTATCTCTTCGATAGTTATAAACATAGTTATCCCCGCCAACAAGCAAGCTTGTAAGCAGGATGACTTTCGAATTTGAGGATCACACGCATCCGGGGCTTCGGAAGTCGAGGAGGTTTACGCGCTTCCAGCACCTGCAAGTGGTGATGTAGAGTGAATAGCTCTTTCCGGATCGCTTTCTTTAAGATGCGCGTCTGGTGGCAGAAGGAATTAAAGGTAAAGGTAAAGACTGTAAACGTATGCGCAAACCTGGTGGCGCAGGTTTTTCTCTGGCTTCTTCACGCTGTTCGCAAAGGTAAAGCCCAGTGCAAGGGCTTCTTTCTTCCTTGGACCCGCGCTATGAGTTTGGCATTCGTTTCTTTTCTTCCGCCCCATACTGGCGAGAGAAATGGATTTGATTCACCATCGTATAGGAGTGATGAAATGGTATCTCCTTCAAAGGAAGTGAATCGTCCAGATCGAAACATAATCCTGGACGGCTGCTGAAAGGTCCCTGTATTTGATCGCCGCAACGGCAATCTTATGTGCAGTCTCCCTGCCTTTTCTTCCATGTCCGGATTGGCTCTTCACGCGCTCATACATCTTTCCTCTGTATCGCCAATCAGAACTTCCAGACGCGACGCCTCCTCTGGTCTTATACGCTTTCTCGTCCTTCCCGTTCATGGTACCGAACCCGACAAAATCAGCACGGTCTCCGGCAGCACCATCTTCGTCTTTCTAGCGGGTACGGAAGTTCGATAAAGTGAAGACCTGGGTTTTTATCCACCACATATACAATTTCATCCGATGGTAAATCATCCATTCGCTTTGATGGCAGCTGATCCGTCGGTGTACAGAGTGGCGCCAACCGGATTTGAGCAACACATGGTGGGAGGAACTCCTTCTTGTCCGTCCTCCAGCCATCCAGCCCCCCTGTGACCTGGCATATCCGCGTTGTTTGCGTTCGATCATCGGCGCACACATTGCTGACCGTGGATTCTCCCCACCAGAGATCGAAATCCACATTCAGCAGATCATAATTGCGTTTGATATCCCATTAGAGACGTTGACGATGTGATGCCAGAGGGCACGCAGACCTCTTTTCTCCATTCTGCAGCTTGGTATCTTCCATGGCTTCCGCCCTGTATGTTTTATCTTCCTTGATTTCTTGGTGAAGCTGTTGGTGATTTCTTCCAGCCCGGTCGGTAAAGCGCGCTTCCTTCAGTATTCCCCTGTGTAGGACTTCCGATCAAAGTAGGCAGGTCCGGCGTCTCCTTTTTAACTCGGTCAAAATCAGACCATTTGCAAGCCCCAGTCTCCCATATGTGGATATCGCTGATGACTTTATTGCCGGTATAACGGAAGATCCGCTTTAAGCTCGTCGATAATCGCTGTAACGCAGATGTCCGATATAGATAGTTTCACACGTTCGGCCCATGCAATCGATGACGATCGTCTTGATCTGGGTGCGCTCACCGGCGCCGAAGTGCTTTGGCATGCATCATTTCCACCACATTTGCGAATCGTCTCGGCTTCATGTCAGGTTCAAGAACTTGGCTTCACTGGCTCCGCTCTTTCCAAATTCGGAATTTGCAGTTTGGATGCTACCTCCGCCATCTGCAGCAGTTTATGGTATTTTCTTGGCTCTCATCGCACTGTTACTGAAATTCACAGAGATCCTGCCTGTTGGAAGGAGTCATAACTCAATGCCCGATCGTAGCCGGCGTTCTACAAATGCCTGTGCTTACCTTCGATCCATTCCACAGTTTCTTCATGTCTTCCTATCGGTTCGACCACTGGTTCGCTATTCATTGTCGTTTTCTCCTCAACCGTTGTTGTTTTTCCGGCAATGGCTGTTCTTCCCAACCATTGCTGCTGTTCTGGTACTTTACAAAATTCTTCCAACCATTGCTGTCTCCTAAGTACGCATGTTCTTTTCCCGACAAGTGAATTGCTATGCATGTTTCTCATCTGGAAGCTTCCACCTTTGCCATAGATAATAGCCGCAATAGTTCTGTCGGTACAAGTCAACAGGCGACTTAGCTGTGTGAGCGCAGATAACCATTGTTTTTTTTTGAATCACCGGGCAAAACGAACCTCGTAACGTCTCCCTGTGTGCGCCGATCCGGTTGGAGCAGCGCGTTGTTCTTTGCTGGACCGATGGTGAGGGAAGTAAAAAATCAACTGTCCCTCTGCGGCAACACGTAAATGTTCCTCCTGCCGAAGCGCAAAACATCTGAAATAGTGCCTCAGATGTTTCCAGTCCCTTCGCTGCCTCCAGAAAGCGCCTTCCGGTTCATACCGGGCTCTCCAGGATTTTCATTTGGAGAAGAGCCCTCCTGCCCGTTCATCAGGCACCAGCTCTTTCCTCCTCCACCTGCTCGCGATACTCTTCCTGCTCTGCTGATTCGGGATTGTAAAAGAAACGGTCAGGCGCAAAGGCCTTCAGGTATTCGAGACAGAAGAGGAGCACGGCGCACAACAGGTATGTAGCAAAAAGACGCTTGCGCCCTCTTTCTTTCATCTTTTCAGTACTTCTTCCAGCTGTTTTTGATAATTGATCCGGTTCAGGCTGCATTATGAAAATCCAGTCTATTTCCCCGGAGGGAGTTCGTTACTAACTCATAAGGCTGGTTCTCGTGTCTGCAGAACATCACACCCGCGCCTCTTGCCAGGCGCATCGGTCTCCACCAAATCTCTTCCGAATCTCCGCCACTTCCACAGGAACCTGTAACTCGCTTTATTGATCTCCGGTCGTCATATCGTCAAGCAGATAATCTTCCCGAACGAAGGAGATTTTCCAGCAGGAACAGAACCTTCCCAATTCCTTCCTTTCGCTGTTTACACAATATCCGACCGGTGAGCAGTCCGTCACCGTGATTCTCTCCGAAAATCATTTTCACCGATGCTAGGATGAATTTCGGGAAACGCCTGCCGCACTTCTGCATAGAGCATCCGGATCACCGGTAGATGCATAACTGGTGACGGAACTGAATACAAATTCTCCCGCCTGAAACTCTTCCTTGCCCTCAAGCGCCCGCCTGAACTCCGTGATGAGAAGCCCCACACCGACCCCGTTTTCAACTGCGGATAGCCGTCATAGTCGCCCTTTTCGGAAGGATCCGGTCGATACGGTCTGTACCTGCACGATCTCTTCACGCCCCTCCCAATTCTGCCCGCCAGTGATACCATCTCCGGCATAAACAAATGGTTCTGTATTCTATTTCGGACTTCTGTTGCCATTTCCTGATTTCACAAGAACCTCCTCGCGTCCTGCCTCCTGTAAACGGGAGCAACCTAGCAGATTCTCATGAAACTCAGGAAGTCTCTACTGGCACCACCGAGACACTTGAAGAGTCATGATATTCCCTGTACAAATCTTTCTCCAGTGTGTGCGATAGCTTTGTCGTCGCTGGATCCCTTGGTGTGACAATCTGACCGTTTAATTTCCATTATGGCTGTTTCGCTGCCACAGGAGCCTCCTAACCTTATCCAGTTTCCTCCTGCAAAGCGGTTATGCACCACAGCGCAACTTGCGGTTTGTAGGTATGAAAACATTGATCGGAGAAAGATAGCGTAGAACCATTACACTGCGATCGCTCATGTTGGTAAAGGTGGTAGTTTCGCAAAAGAGATTCTCAGACGTCATCCCTTAAAGTAAGGGTATCCTAATCCTCGGCATCTGGATCAACAAAGCAGAACACACGCACTGATTGGTACAGGTCCTGTAATCATCCATCAGCCCATTGTCAAACTGCAGTCCGAGGTCGTCTTCCTTCTTCTCAACTCCAAAGCTAATTTTCTTCAAAATCCAATGTATTTCTTCAATCAGTACCGCAGCTCGTCTGAATCAGAAAACGATAGTCAGATGTCTTTCCACCACTTCATTGGCTGATGCGAAGGAGAACATCCCTGCTTTCAATTCCCCATTCTTCCGGCAATGCTGTCCGGATCAATCAAGCGAAATCATGTTCGAATGGTTGTTCTTTTCATGGGTGTTCAAGGAATAGAAAATAGCAAATTTTCCCTGCTGGTATGATTATGATGAATAAGATCATACCGTTTTCAAGCCAACAAGTTTTTCGAAGGAGAGTGTCACATGCCCGATTTTCAGAAGCTGGATAACACCATCCCGGTTGCACCACCAAGTTAGGTTGTTGCGGACTCTGCGCGGAACTGGGGATAGTATTAACAAGGATCTGATTGACATCCGAAGCACAAGCACGCTACGCCAAAGGATGAAATCACGTTCAAGGACATTCGAGGAAGATTAATGCCAAAGTTTTCGACAGACCGTTTTGATCTGGAGGCTAAGGCGACGCTTCGAATCTGCCAGAGGACAGGATATTATCTGATTACCGATGTCATGAACCACAGCATTTCCTATCAAATGTATTTGTTTTACCAATTATAAGTCGCCCGATGACCACTACCAGGACATGAAGAGGGTGATCGGCGCCATCGCCGGCATTGCCAAGTTGCATAATAATCATCATGCCCTTCATGTATGAGAGCAGACAGCATAAGCGCAGCGGGAGAGAATCCTGGATCAGCGTCATGATCTGGTGAGCTCAAGGACATGGGAATCGCCAATTTCATCACTCTTGATGCACACGACCCCTGTGTTGCTAACTCTCGGCGCCCCTGGGTAAGTTTTGATTCTTCCTATTTCTTACCACCTAAAAGTACTTCTTTATAATATAGATGACCTGATTGCAGACAAGGAACACCTGACCGTTATCTCCTGATCGAGAGCGCTTGACCGTGCGGTCTACTTTGCCAAATGTCCTGGGTGCCGACACCGGCATGTTTTATAAAGCGCCGCGATTACTCCAGGACTCCATGGAGGTTTCCAAATCCGATCGTGGCGCACGAGTTCCTCGGAAGCGACATTGTCGCAGGCGGATGTCATCATCATCGAGTGATATGATCTCCTCCGGCGGGCAGCATGATTGATACCGCCAGACGGCTCAAACACATGAAGGCGAAGCGGGTCTTTCTCTGCGCTCTAGTCTGTTCACAAAATGGAATGGGAGAAAGTTTGACGCGCCTATGCCGCAGGTGATTTTGACCGCATCATCACCACCAATCTGACTCATGGCAGCGGATGAGATCGAGCAGAAGCCCTGTTTCCTGGAAAGCCGATATATTGAATTCCTGGCTACCATCACATCGACTTTATCAATCACGCGATCAATCCATTGCAAACGCGCTCCCGCCAACCGACAAGATCCTTGAATTTATCGCCAAAGTCACAATGCCGGTGCCAGCGGCAGGGAAGCGATCCTCGAGATCTGATCGTTTCTTTGGTCTCTTGCAAGCCTTCCTGCACCTATGCCAGCGTCAGGAAGGCGGCAAGATTTCCTCTCTTCTACCCTGTGGCGCGGTGAGAAAAGAGAAGCGCCGGATTTTCCTTGGCGGTGCAATAGTGGTGACGGCAACCTTCTGTCTGGGCACGCCTGCCTTTTTCGAGATTTCTTAGATTGGCATTGCGCAGAGATCGAGCAAATATTTCCCTTCAGGAGATTGGGCGACAGATGGAAAACTGCCGTTTCCAAAGGTTCTCTCTCTGTCTTCTTTCTCGAACATAGCGCGTTGTAATTTCCTCCCTGCCCCACTCTCAAAGGCATCACGCACATCCCACTCCCCACTTCACAGCCAGGTCTGCACGGAATGCGAGGCCGATCGCACAAAACCAGATCGCTCAAGCGCTGTTCCTGAACTCTGCTCCCCATGCATGGCGTACCATTTCGCCCGCCATATCGTCACGGTTCCTCTCCACCCGGAATGTGCAAGTCCGATGGTGCATGATTGCGCTTTCGTCCATTGCAAAGTACATGAGGCGTGCAATCACGTATGAAAGCGTCGTCAGGACAAGCCTCTCTCATTGGTGAAGCGTAGGACCGATCGATATCACGATAATCTCTTTCTGTGTCACGCCTTTTCACTCATCAAGCACACTGACTCTTCAGCGAATATTCACCGTATGGGTCTGGTAACTGGTCACAGACATCGGAGTCCTTCCTGATACGCGCACTTCTGAAATCAAGTGTAATTCTTCCTGCACCGCTTCCGGATCAGTACCTCTGGTGAAGGAAAAATTCATCTGAGAAAATTTCTCCCTGCTGACTCCTCCCTTTCTGGTCGAGAAAAAGATGGCGGAGTCCGCAATCCTCTCCACTCCGGAAAGGACAGATCCTCTCCTCCATTTTTATTCTTCATGTGTCATACGCATCCTCTCTCACCGACCGTTTTCGGGTCCTTCCACATATGAAGAGCCGGTTCTCTATTCCTCTACCGTCCGGATTTCCACGACAGAGGATAGAATCCCCACCTGTCCCCATCATTTTGGCTACACGTAGGAGGTTCTATGTTACAACAAACGTACCGTTGCTTTCTAATGGTGAAGAAAAGGGCTCTTTTCCTTTCGCAAGACCACAATGTCCGAATTCTGGATCAAAACTACCAGAAACCGATGCGGAGAGATTGATCTGATCCTAAAAAGACCCGCGTCTACCTGGTTTTTCCTGGAAGTGAAAATACCAGAAGAAACAGCTGCATCTTGAGCCCCGCAGGAAGCCGTTACCCTTCGCAAGCAAAAGAGCCATCTGCCTGGTTGCCGACATTTACCTTCTGGGCCACCACGTCCATCCAGGATGCACCCATCCGCTTTGATGTCCTCGCGTATGGGCGGGTGCCTCCCGGCGCTTACCGCTTGAGTGATCAAAACGCCTCACCGCAGATAGAACCGCTCTTAAGAAGGTCCTGTGCTCTTTTGCCCGAATCTTGTCCACCGCATCGGCAAAGACAGGGATCTCCGCCACCACTTCGTATAACTCGTGGTATCGCATCTCCAATTCCCCAGCCTGGGAGAGGTGCCTGCACAACTCGATCGTCCTGATGGATCGGAGATTTCCTGTCCTTCGCCCGCTCGATGATCCTCTGCGCCAGTCTTCCTTCCCACTGGCAATCACACGAGGCGTACCGTTCCTTTCCTGAAGATATTCCAGTGCGATCGCCTGCCTGGTCTGATTTTTCTTTCCGCTTCCCTGCGATGAATCAATTGTTTTCTGTTCTTTTTCCTGCATTCCTTAAGCCCGGTGCATCGAACCGACTGCCTGAAAGCACATCCACCCTATCTGATTCCTCGTCCTGTTTTTAAAAGGGCGCTAACTGTCAGCATCTTCCTTCGAGCGCTCGCTCATCAGCTGCACTCTCGTTTCCATCGTATATCCTCTTCAGGCAAGTGGCATTTAACCTCCAGATGTGCCTCCATTAACAGGAGCGCATCCTCATTTCCAGGTGTACCTGGTATTCACCTTTGTCCGCAGCATGGCAACATAGACGTCTAAACTTCCCAGTGCTTCCATGTCCAGATGAAGAAGGGCGCTGACATCTCCGTCCTTCCGGCAAGAGCCCGTTTGTCCGTATAAACATATATAACTCTCCATTGGCGTTGCCGTTTTGCATTTTGAGTAGCTGCACATATTGAAACAAATGATTCACCTGATTCATGAATTCCACATTCTGAAAGGTGGTTCACACTCCTGTGCAAGAGCCGTGTCTTTTACTGCAAAGTCTTTGAGCGTCTGGTCAGCTTTTATGTCTGTTCCTGCAGCCTCCTCACAGAGTCCGTTTTACACTTGCCTTCCATTTACCTCTCTCCGGCTCCAAAAGCCACTGCTGCCCATCCACTGCGAAAGGCCTTCGTAAACACATCCGACGAGAAGATCTCTGGACCAGTTCTTTGCTCTCCTTCGTCTGGTCCGTCCGGTCATAGAGAGTGTCCAGTAGCAGAAGGAGTTGCCCTTGCGGAAAGGCCTGCCGTGCCGCCCTGTGTCTTTGCATAAACTCCGCAACTCCCGGAGTTGCCCTCAGCTCCCTACCCAGACGAAGAACTCCTTCGCAAACAGGAGATCCCAGTGGCTGTTTTTTAATTCCATTCTCGCTCATCCGAAGCGCCCTGCAGTTCCGGACTGATTTGTGTGCTTTTCAATCCTTGCCCGGCCATGTTCTGCCGTTTTCTGTTTCCGCCTCCTGTGAGACAAACACTTTGATACACAGGTACTGTACATATCTAATGCTTGCTGTGCCTGACCGCTTGCAGGAGACAGATAGGCCTGGGGGCATTTCACTGATGATTTCACCCACACTGTCCACGATCTGCGCTGAAAGGTCTGGTAATTCATCATCTGCTCGATGTTATCCGGCATTTACGGCACTCATGCTTTTCAGCTGCAAAAGTGTTCGCATCGGCGCAAACGGAAAGTCATTCACTGCTTCCTTCATCTGGTAAGACTGGATCTGTCGATCGGTGCCCTTTCCATCATATGTTCTGACCATTTGTACATTTATGCCTCTCTGTGCTCATTCCTGCATTTTGGGAGCGCCTGCCACCACCTGGTCAAGAGCTGCGTATTCTGATAAAGAGTGATGCAGCTGATTTTGCCTTTCCACTTTTTGCTCACCTGAAAAGAAAGCAGATTTCCCCAACAAAGAGAGATTTGCCGGGTAACCTGGCCGTCACAGATTTTCTCCCAGATCCATCGGCATAGGCGGCTTCCCGCCCCGTCCGTCTCAGGGAAAGAACTTGGCATGCAGCGTCTGCCTGCCTGTAAAACCGGACAACAGTTCCTGCAGGCGTGCCGTTCTGGCGCCGTTATTCGAACTGTTCCGCTTTTCGTTCAGACTTTCCTGCCGGACCACGTTAGGTTGTATGTAAAAAAAGGATCCACATACCAGGTTTCTATAAATGTCCTTCTATGAATCGGACAGGGTCCAGGCTTTAGAATCGCTTTCCGATGTGCTTCGTCCCGTAACCTTTGTTGGAAGCAGTCAACGGATAAATTCTGTATGTACTTTCTCCATCAAATGATCTCTTCACCTTGGCGATGGAAGCCGCCGCGATCGAGACACTTTCGTCTCCCTTGATGATCGAAACCCGTTGATGTCAGGAAGAGAAGAAAGGTGCAGGCATCAATCACAGCAATCCGGTTTCACCTCGTTTCTTTTTCTTTTTCCGGATCTTCCGCCACTGGGCGTCCGGGAAAAGGTTCGAGTGCCTTCATCGCTTCCTTTAGTCGCCTCCCAAAATATTGATCTCGTCATCCTCCAGGTTGTACTGTACAGGTCGCATAAGCGATCGACTCTCTCCGGACGACCTGATCCAGCTCTTCCTTTTGTTTCGGTTAATTTCTCAACCGTTAAGATACAGAATATCATGGTCTCTGGTAAAATCACTGCACTGCACAGACAGGCTCGCCAAAGGGCCTCTTCTAATTTCATCGATCCTGCAGATCAGGCGTATTCTCATATTTTCTTTTCGAAGAATTTCATCTTTCGATGCGCTTCCTTTGCAGCGCAATCCACTGCTTTTGCCTTCTGTACAAGGTTCCGACGCCGCACCTCTCATCCGCTCTCATACTTTGCATAAAGAAGGCAGCGAAAGGCCTCCTCCAAACTGCTTTTTGATTTCTGCCACAGATTCCGACACCATGCTTCTCCTCCTATTTGGCAAGCGGTCTTTCCGTGTTCCAGAAGACCGAACTTGGAAATGGATAAATGTGTGATCCAGGCTTTCCGATAATATTTTTCTTAATATTTGACAGCAGGATCTTCCATCCATCGAATAGTTGCGATTATCTCCGCGACAAAGTATTCATCCGGCCTCAGAGTGAAGGGAGTCGCCGCCCGTCCCGGGTCTGTAATCTTTCTCTCTGCTGTAGTATTCTCGAGTTTCTTCCGTTGATCAGGATCGTCCTGTCTCCGGTAATCTGTACGGTCTTCCTTATAGTCCGATAATCCGCTTGATAAAATAGGTATGCTCTTTGTATCGTTCAAAAACAATGATGTCAAAGCGTTCCGGGTTCAGGCGATAACTGATCTGTCTACTAAAAGGAATTCCGTCTTGAAGGGGGCCGGCCTCATGAGGAACTCTTCACCTGTCCTCTGCATGACAAATTTCACGAAGAGGAACGCCAGTACAATGAGAACCGATACAAACCGTACCACTTCCTTCAGTGTTTACCCACTTACTTCCTCCTGTTGGACAAACTCAACGTCAGACCGCCGAGCTTCCTGCTTCTGAAATCATCCAGGATCAGTGTCGAAGCCCTGTCATAACCGCTCCGCTTCCGTTTGATCATCAAATTGCGATTCCTGGCTGTTGCATACAGGATGCCACCACCATGGGTTAAACAAGAGCAGTTTCTATCATCTGTTCGATCTGTTCCTCTGAAATCCCATATTTTCCGGAATGCCTGGGCACAACTCTTCGATCAGATGAATCAGGCGACTGCAAGATCGGCTTTGTCAGTTTCGTCATTCATGGAAACTGATCATCGCCAGATGCTCTGAAAGGGGATTCAAACTGGCCATAAGACCTCTATGTCCAACATCTGATTCCTGAGGAAAGACTGATCCATCGTTTCCCCTTGTTGCCTCTGGTTTATTCCTCTTGGTCTTTTGCAGAGACTTCCCGCAAGCAGTGTTGATGACGGTGATTTCACATTGGGAATCCCGCAAATCATGGTTCTCACTCTCTCCTCATGCCTCTGGCGTTGTCTTTTGTCTTTTCCCCGGCGATGCCTGAGCGCTTTGCTTACTGTGCGCAACTCTTCCCGCTTCCTTCGCACAGAGGGGAAGGGCGGCGGCCCTGGCTTCTCGTAAGACTCTGATCTGCCCTGGTTGCCCAATGTCCGCCAAATCCGCCTTGTTTAATTAAAAAGAAACTGAAGCTTGTTCTCCCAAGAGGCTGATCCGGATTCCTGACGAGAGGATGCATCGAGTACCCCAAGGATCATATCGGATGAGTGAGGCTTTCTTCATCATCCGGATGGCTTTGTCATGTGCCCTGGATACCAGTGGTATGATCATCCCACTCCTTGCTCTAAGGCACCCAATACGCCAAACCTTCTCAGTATCATATCGCGTGTGACCATGCCGATATTGGCACCACGTGAGTCCTCCGATTCATTCCGGTTGTCTCCAGTACAAAATATTCTCCACTGCCCAGTCTGATTCTGTGATTCCTGCAATACTGGGTATCTTTTCATTTTATCATAGATTGCACTGCTCTGTATCCTTGGTGGCTTACTCGTTCATGATATTGCGATCCTTGGTCCTGATCTGAACCGTATCCTCCCACGGCGACCACTTTTACAGTCATGCAGTTTTTGATTTCATTCGGTAAAGACAATGATGTCTCCGATTTTGGGAGAGGCAAATTATAGATCAGACGGTTGACATAGACGACTGCCCTTGAAAGTGGGTTTTATTTTGCGTGGAATCCTCCATCACCACTGTTTGTCTGCCAAAGAGCATCACCATTACAACGCGCAAAGTGTTACAGGCAAAAATCAGGACACCCATGATAAGATCCGCCTTCCTTTGCCAACATCTGCTTTCTTTCTTTTCCTGATAATAGTGAATATGTCTGCGGCGCTTACGAAATTTCCATGGATTCCTGCTCCATTTCCTCAGCTTAGTAAGCTCCATCCTTCTGTAAACGGACCGGGGTGTAAGGACGGGCTCTCTCACAAAAGGCATCTTTCTTATTACTGACAAGAAGGTGCCTTCTATGATTGCAGAACTTATTTTAAACTTCCTTCACCTTCGCGCGCTTCCGGCACGTCCTTCAGGTACTTAATCTCGCGTCTGACCACGGTGTCTCGACCACTTCCACCTCTCTACCAAGGGAGAATGGAAGTATGGTCTTTCTACGCCAATGTTGTTGGAAAAGCTTTTCTGACCGTAAAGGTCACGACTGGAACTGCCCCTGAATCTTCTTCACTGTCTCTCGGAAGATCTGTAACTTTTCACTTGTTTCCTTCCTTGATCTTCCATAAACACGAACCGTATCTCCTGTATGGAAAGTCAGTGCGTTTTCCTTCAGCGTCTCTTTTCCAGCCTTTTCAATCACAAGTGCCATCTCAATATCCCGTTCCTTTCATCGATGTTTCAGTGTCTTAGCTACTGCAGCCGTAAGCCACTTAGTTGTTAACACCTCCGTCTCCCTGCGATCGTTCTTGATGCAAATGATGAGCTTCCTGAAACCATTCCGGGATCTGATTCTCTGAATTTCAACCTCCTGCCTCCTGTATACGAAGTGGTCTGCCTTTGCAGACTTTATCAGAGGACCATCTGTTTAAACGACTGGTATTAGAATATCACAGAGCCATCTCCCGGTCAAGTAAGATCGCCCTTTTCTCCGGATGAATCTTCGTTTGTTTCGCAGCGTTGCACTGATGAAGCTCTGAACAGAGGATGGGTTTGTTCGGACGGACGAATTTGGGATGGAACTGCACCCTGATGGTAGTGGCGATGCTCCGGGATCTCAATCGTCTCCACCAGTCTCCTGTCCGGGGAAATAAGCCATGACCAGACCAGATCCTCCAATTTCTGTCTGTAATCATTATTAAATTGTAGATGCCGATGCTGTTCCCTGCAATCTCTTTGCAGCCGTAACACCTCTCCATCAGAGTGCCTTCGAATGACACAGGGATAGGCGCCCAGTCTTGTTCCTCCCTTGTCATCGTCCTCACACTGCCCCGGCATAAAGTCACCACCTTGTTCTTGCACCGTCTGTTAACCCGCCGGAGTTAAGTATCGCGAATCCCCGCCACATTACGGGCGAATCTGATGGCAGCAATCTGCATGCCCAGACAGATGCCGAATATGATTTTGTGCTCCCCTGGCATACTTTCGCCGTCAGGACCATCCTTCAATGCCTCCTCGATTTGTGTGTTGCCCGGAACACGATTCATCCGTCCCCGAAAGGACGTCGTCATTGTTTCATGAATTCTTCGGAATCGATCAACGCAGGTTGATGCACATTGTGGTAACTGCGATGATGCAAGGCCTCCGCCAATGAAAGATAAGCGTCGCAGCCACATATTTCCCGCGACCAGACCGATCTCCACAAGTTTTCTGGCATTGTTGATGCGTTCACCATCTGTGTCTATTCATGGAGGTCCGCTTCCAACCTGCAGCTGCCCTGGCGACCATTATTGAAAAATGCGCCTTCCAGCATCAGCGGCGCCTCACAGATTGGGCAGCGCGTAAGACTTCAATGACACAGTCCGCCCTGACATTGCAAAACAGAGCGATCTTCTGAAAATCGAATCTCTAATTGTCTATCGCAGCGCAGAACAATGAGGTTCGGGATTGATCCTCATCCCTGCAACTCCTTGACTGAATGCTGTGTCGGTTTGACTTATGCTCCTCCGAGCTGCGCAGATAAGGAACAAGGTGACATGGATAAAGAGGTTGTTCTGTCTTCCCTGACCCTAAGGGAGGATCTGTCTCACTGCTCCAAAAAGGGCTGGGACTCATATTCCAATCGTCCCACGATTTTGCACGACGACGTCCGCTCCTGTCTTGACTCATGCTGTAAACGAATTCCTTTGATTTTGTTGGTGATATGCGGATCACCTGCACCGTAGACCCTAGGTGCCTTCTTTTGTTCAGAACATTCCAATAAACCTTCCTGGTCGTCAGATTGAACATTTGTTCAAATCCTCATCAATGAATCTCTCCATATCGCCCCCAGGTCCAGATCCGTCTCCGCCCTGTCTTCCGTGACATATACTTCTCTGTGCTGGTAAGGACTCATCGTTCCGGGATCCACATTAACATAGGATCCAACTTTGTGCAGCCACCTTGAGCCTCTGGACTTTAAAGGCGTCCTGAGAAGCTGCCAGATTCCCTTCTAGTCCGAAAACGACGCCACTGGCCAAAAATATACTTTGTCACTTTTCACTCCCTTCTCTCCCACAAACAATCCTAAACCAGAGCATTTGGTTAACATGGCGCAAGGATCATCAGAATGGCAGCCTGATCTTATACTACCACGATCTTTTTTCCGCCTCTGTTTTCTTCTTTCTCTGATTTTCCCCAGTTGAATCAATGGAATCCTGCAGATTCCGGTCTTTCTTATCCATTGATCACCCGAGATATCTTTCCTTGTTTTCCGCCATCGCAAAGCGTCTCTTGCCCAGTTTTTCTTCCATATACACTGGCCTGGCAGTGCCTCACTTTCTCACAGAGCAAGTCTCCCGCTTCCGGCGCAAGATTTTCTGCCACAGGACCTGTTGCACGGTATCCTGGAAGTGACAATCAGTTGATTATGCAGGAAGCGCTGTTTGACGGCATCCGTACCTCCCTCATAATTGATATCCAGATACAGATCACAGTCCTCAAACAACTGATCCTGTCTGTTTCATGTGATGCTCTCTTTAAAGCCGGACATTGGAAAAACTGACAGACACCGCAAAGTCGTGAAGACATCTCTGTCAAAGCGCCGATATGGAAGGTGACCCCGAAAGACTGTTGACCAAATGCACAATCTCCTTGATCCGATCGGAGTTGGTCATAATCAGAACCTGTTTCCCGCCCTTCTTATTTTTCCTGACAAGGGATAAATAAACCCTCTAGGGGACTCCAATTTGTATCCTGCTGTCTCTTTGCATAAGCTTTTGCAACTTATCATAAACCGGTCTGACCAGTACGGCACCTTTCATCGTCCTCGTGCGTTTCCTCGTCCCGAAGAGCAGGCTCCATGTTCCCGGCAGTTGATCTCCTGCCTTCCTGCCAGAAGAGCAGATTCTGCACACCTTCTTAGGTAACCGGTTGGGAAACAAAAACGGATAAGACAGGAATTATAAAGAACTCGACGTATCATAACCACATTTCACAATGAACTGGCAAAAATCAATTCGTTTCCATAGAGAATCGTCTTCCTCATAGGTGAGAATGACACCGCCTGTCACCAGATTTTCAAAATGACCTCTCTGCCTTCCCTGTCAAAATAGACCTTCATCAGCATGTCTCGGTTCGTCCAGAAGGGTCTGGGCAAAAGCGTTTTCATATTTATTATAATGATCGAAAACCGCCCTCCCGCCTCATTCAAGTAATCAACGATATTGATGTTTCTCAAATGCCCTTGCTCCGCATAAAGATTCCAGCCTCCTCTTTTCATAGTCATAGAGTTGCCATGAATTATTTCAATCTCGAAGCCGAAGGGAATTTCAGTTCATATTGAAATATTTCGGTTTCCGCTTTGTTGTGCCATGTTAATCCCGGAATACAGGTGCATAGGGGAAATCACATCGTCCGGCAGATAGCCGTTGTAGCGAATACGCAGATGGTCAGTCATGCACCAATCCCGCGCTGCGCCCAGAGCGACTCATGTAACAATCTGCTTTTTCAGTGTACTCGTCCATCCAGTAAAATCACACACTTCTCCTATAGGCGACAGACTTCAAGAGAGCCTCCCATTTCTCACGACATCTCTCAGACGGGTATTCTTACTGCGATCCGCATAGGAGCGTTTCTGAAAAAGACTTCGATCTGCGGGATCACAGATCTGCGAAATGGCCTCGACGATTGCTTCCGCCATCTTCTGGAGTTGCTCCATTTCGGCATGGTAGGGCAAAAGATAACCGTCCGGATCGATTGTGCTGTGGTCTGATTTCCGTAATGCGAGATTGTCCGATCATGGCAAGCCTGGCTCAACCGCCTCCATCAGCGTCAGTCCAAAACCCTCTGCAGTGGATGCACCGAGGTGTACATCATAATCGGGTAGATCTCGTAGCGGCTCCCGATGTCCGCAAAGCCTGATGTACTCCTCCGCACATGATGGTCTGATCAGCTCCCGGATCGGGATTTTCTTCCGCACCGCCTTTCCGTAGATGTCAAAGTCGAATCTGAGAACTGTCCGTGTGCCTGCTGCCAATTGCATCATTCACCAGGACATCCACATGCTTTTCAGAAGCCAGTCTGGTACGCGTGATCAAAACGAATCTCCTCCCTGTTTCCCTGCCGCCTTTGGTCCATTCGTGCAAACTTCCGACCGGAATCGTCACAATATTACGGTCCAGATTTCCTGTGCTTCTTCATCTGCCTGCGAAGAATCTTTTCCTGTGCTAGCGTGAGGTACTGATAAAAGAGAGCTGATCCGGCACTGGAAAACTCATGACACACTAATAGGCAGAGGATGGTATCTTTCTTTCTCGGAGGCCTCGTTATAATGTTCCGGCATGCACCACGTGTTCCCACACAGGCCTCTTCCGGTTCTCGATCACCGCTGCCTTCTGCCTGATCTCTGCTGCACGGTCACGATGATCGACATCCTCTCTGCAAGCGCAAGCTCCGAGATCAGCTCGCAATGAGTTCTTCAACGACGATAAACCAGGTCTTTTCCACTTTGAAGATGCTCGTCTCTCGCCAAGAATCATCTCTTCCAAGGCAACGGAGCGTCCTGGTTGGAAAAATCTCCGGAGATACTCCACTGCCTTGTCGTCCTTTCTTGGCATAGTATTCCGATTTTTCCGCTCGTATAAAAGTCCTTTCGCAACAGATTGCCGGCAATCACCAGTTCCGTTCGCTGCACAAATCGTTTCCGGAATGCGAAGGAGCTCCTGTTCTCGTCCGTGATTCCCCTGGAGCGATCGTTGTCCTCTTGCAAAATAGGCGTTGATATACGCATCTTTTCCCCTGAAAAACATACCGGATATAATCCGCATGCCTCGTGCGGTAACTTCCTCTTCAGGGTCTTCTCGAGATCTCGAAACGCATAGAGCAGGGCTCTACCGAAAAATCGTAAAAAGATAGCTTACAGCCAGATCACCTCTTCATCCTGAAAAACCGATTGCCTTTGTCAGGTGCTCGATATTTTCAAACGTAAATAAATCGGTGAAAATGAATTTCGCATCCGCATGAATCATGCGAAAGGAGTCTGTCTCGATAAATGCAGGCAGTATTCCACGCCGTTGGAAGCCAAATCGATCCCCTCTGTTTAAATTAAATATTCTCGTACGGCACCAGCACCTGAGTGCTCCATCCTTTCCTCTGGAAATTTTCTCCCAGCAGAATATTGCGCATCATCCTGATCTTCACTTCTTTCGGCATCTTCTGGAAGGCCTTGTAGGACTCTTTTTATTAAATTCAACAGAGGATTTCTGCTTGTACTGCCTCCCGGAGATGATGCCGCGCAGCTGCTGCATAAAAGTCACCTGTTCAATCCATGCTTCATCGATGGCTTTTAACATCATCAGCTCACAGAAACGGTTCCTCGTCTTTCATCCTCCAGCAAACTCATTTGCTTCTCTCAAAGCCCTTTCAAAAAGCTTCATCAAGTACGATTGATACTGGCTTCATCCGTCAAATCTTCCTCCTCCGGATACAAATCCAGCCGGTAAGCAATATTGTCCATCATAAGCGCAGGGATGAGATTTTGCTGTACTCTTTCGCCGTTTTCGTTTAGGAAATTTTTCGATGAGCTCTCCTTCCACCTTGCGGAAATAATCCAGATCCATCCTGGAGACTCAATGATCCGGTCCTCATCTGATAAATCAGTTCTCTCTGGTTCCGGATGCTTTCCCGTATTCCTGGGTGGATCTCCTGGCTTCTCTGCCTGCTCTTCCGCCACCCTTCTGTGCATTGTTGATCATGCAGCATCTTGCCGGAAGTAATCTCTCCTCTATATTTATCCAGCTTCTCGGCCCGTGCTCTAAAACGATATCGTCTTCCAGCGAGACGTGAACCTCGAAAAACCGGGATCTCCCTGCCTGCCGGATCTTCCCCTCGCCTGCATTTCGATTCTGTATTGGCAGCCATTCGCCCAATGCCGATCAGCCCAGACCGCCCAGTTCCTCACACCCTCTCCCAATTTGATATCGGTGCCGCGTCCGGCGATCGAAGTGGCGATGGTAACGGCATCTCCGCCTCTGCGATCACCTGTGCCTCTTTTTGCATAGCAGGCATGGAGGACGTTATGAGGACCTGTGCCTGAAAGAAGTTCTGAGATAATGTCGGTCGTGGCAGTGATTCGGAGATCAGAAGCATCCGGCTGTCCGGTCGATGAATTTTCCATGACCTCGTCAGAACGGCATAAAGCTGCTCCTCTACATTACCAAAGATCCGATCCGGGTAATCAATGCGCTTGATCTCGTTTCTGGTCGGAATCGGGACGACGCCGACCCCGTAAATCTCTTTTCAAACTCTGCTATATCATAAATACCCGTCCCCGTCATTCCTGCCTTCTTCAGAACTTATTAAAGAAATCCTGATAGGTGATGGGATGCCGTAGCTTGTCCATGGTGATTTTTGACATTCTCGCTAGCTTCAGCGCCCGGTGCTGCCTGCCCTAACTTGGTTCCATTGAGCACCCTTCCGTCTGCACGTCCAGCAGCTTGATCTCTCGTCGTCCACCACATAATCTTTCGTCTTTTCATAAACCGCATGTGCCTTCAGGGCCAGCACAATATTGCGAATCAGATCGTAATTCTCCTGCTGAACAGATGATCCGTCGCAAAAGAATCTCTCCGCCTTTCAATCCCCCTCCCGGTCAACCAGACATTTTTGTCCTCCACCTCATAGTCCTTTTCTGTTGCAGAGTACTGACAAAAATAATCGGTGACCTGATGCAGGTTGGACTGCACCCTCAGCGCTCGGAAATGGCAAGCGGTGTCTGCGCAGTCTAACAGCACAGAATCCGCTTCATCAATAATGCAGTGTAAAAAATCCATAAAAATTTTATCCTTTTGGATACCGCAGCAGATTATCAATGAGATAATCAAATCCAGTGCGCCATTGGTGGTATAGACAATATCCGATGCGTAGATCGCATGTACTGATCTTAATGGTTTCTGACGGGTTCTCCGACACTCGATTCCAGCGTCATTTGCATGAACTGATAGAGGGCGTCATCTCGCTTGCCGTCTCGGTAAGCCAGATATTCGTTTACGGTGACAGGATATTGCTTTTCTCTGTCAGTGCATGATAAAAAGCGGCATACAGGCCACCAGCGTCTTGCCTTCTCCGGTTACCATTTCCGCAATATTTCCCTGGTGAAGAGGCGATGGCTCCCAACACCTGCACATCACTAGGGTACATCCCAGGACTGCCCTGCCACCTCTCTGATGGATGCATAGGCTACGGAAGAAGCTCGTCTACGACGCATAGTATAAGCTTTCAATTTCTGTGTCTGCGCAGAGGGCCTCATCGCTCCAGTGCCCATCTCTCCCCCAGTGCATTCACTCTGTTTTTAATACCTTTATAGAGCTTTTTAGTTTCTCCATTCGCCTCCGTTTAACCTGCGCTTTTTGACCGTCTCCTCATGTAACGCCCTCCGCATGCGCATCCTTTTCTTTCTTAGGAAAATCTTCCAACCGGTCCGTATATTTCTTCTTCTCTCATCGAATGGGATAAAACTCCACGCTCCCGTAAGAATCTACCGAGGCGCAACCAGGCATCCGAGAGGCTGTGCAGCATCACTTCATTGGGGCCACCATCAGATTTTTATAATCCGGCAGATCACAAATGGCAGGGGATTCTTTTGCATCCTGCCCTCCGGCCCCTTCACCAGAATGCGAAGCGTCGCTCCCTCTTCCTCTTTGTGAAAGCATATTTTCCCGCGGATATAGAGGTCCTCCATATTCTCCGCCGGTTTCGCCTCATCCTTCTCCACCGGATCCGCCTCATAGATTTCAAATGATGGAAGGTGACAGGTATTGCCCTCATTCTGAGTTCTACCACTGTATAGTGCGTTCCCTTCGAGCGAGGAAAAGACATCCTCATCCTCTCGATCATTTCAAAATCCCATCTCGAAGCGGTTAAAAATAGGTCACGCGAAACGAATGCTCCTCCTAGTTCTTCCCGTAGAAGGGTTTTGGATGGTACTACCTTCCTCCTAACAGCGGAAGCGGGCTCCGCCCTTTCTCCCTGATAATCTACCAGACTATTCCAGCGCATGCATGTTACACCGAAGCCACGTGAGCGGATTCTCAGCAGCAGCCCACATGCTCCTTTAGAAATTCCACCTTTGCTTCCGTAGAGAAAAGACATTTTTCATGATCTTTTCAGAAGATCAAAATACCAAGTTCGGTCTAGTCATCTTTACCGCTCCTGCCGAAAATCGTCCTCAGTATTTTTGTTTGTAGGCGCTTTCAAACAATGGACTACCGCATCGGAGGTATTGTCATTATGTCTGCCGATCACGCCCCTTCCATAGATACTGATGTCCTTTTTCCTAAGCTGTCCAGAGAGGTCGGCACTACCATGTTCTGTCATAATCGTCATGGATCATGTGGGGATCACTAAATTCCGTATGGGAGAAAATCCGCCGCATCAGGGCGTCCCATCACCCGATTCATCCTCTCGGTCGCCTCGGCGTCTGATCCTGTTCGTTTTAGCAAAGATCGAAAGTCTCTGAAAAATCGTTCGGTCGAATGTAAAGTAAATTATTGGCAATCTTTCCTGCGCTCATCAACGGTTTCACGACATCGCATGAGGCAGAACCTGACTGTAATAAGTCGCTCATACGTTCCCATGGAATGCCCGAAGAATATTCATCCTTCGTAAAGCCCAGATACGCTGCGGCATCCATGATCAAAAGAAGCGATCTCTCCTCGTACTCTTCACTTCAAATAGAAGGCCCCTCCTTCAATCTGGGATCGGAGAACAACATAAAGGGGCGCAACGACTTCACTAGGGAATATGCTTCAAACCCTTCGGCGGTTCGGTATCCGGAAAATAAACATTCAAAGGTTTCAAATCCATCAGGGTTAGTAATAGAAGAATTCCTCTCTGTCGGCATCCACCAGTCTGCCTCCCGCCATCAAAGGCCGATGCCTGCGACATTGCGGTAGTGGAATCGAGCCGATGCGCAGCGTGCCGTTCCTCTTGCCGCAATGCTTTAGCGCGAGATTCGGGTTGCCGGATGAGAAATCACCACCGGCCTTTCCAGATCCTTTTGGGTATAAATCATTTTTCCGTATAACCGTCCGCGAGTACCTGAATCATCCTTCGACGTACCAGGATGATTTATCTTCTCCATAAACGGTATATTCCGCCGGCTCCACGGCGTTTCCACCTCCAACGGAAAGTTATACCTAGTCATCACTTCCATAAATCATCCCCCGAACTCCCTGGATAACTGCAAAAACTGTCTCTTCAAAATGCTTCCCGCAAATGTTTCCGAAGCATGCCATACTGTTCACCGGGTGTTTTTCCGGAGACGGATTTTTCTCCAAAAGGAAAAGAACGGCGTTGTCGATCAGCCCTCAATGTTGGCTTCCGAGATCCGAATGCCCAGCTTCATTTTCACAAACGGCTTCATCTCCTGCGTTTCAAAAGGGCGAGGTATAAACAACCGTATAAGCCGTGAGAACTCTCCAGATGGGAAATCTCTCAGAAAAAGCTCCCTGTCAATCAACGTCAGATCCGGCAGGGTCTTTTTGGTGAAAGAAGGTCATACAGATCCGTCGTTACCGTCATTCCTTTGGAATTTCATAGGACGCCTGCGGATCTTTTCCTGTGAAAAAGAAAAATTAAATTTCATTCCTGCCACAAGTTCCTTCCATTTTTGCTACAGATTTCCCAGTATGCAGTGATCTCTGGACGGTACACCAGAGCCTGATTCCGCTCTGGCCCTGTCAGGTAATATTCCAGGTCCTTCCGGTGACGCATGATGAATGTTCTGAATAATAAAACCGTCTCTTTAAATGCTCACATACCTCGTAAACCGGTAAGTTGATCTGCGGAATGCCTGCGCTGATTCTGCGATCTGCGACTACGGGATCGGGCTGGTGGGAACGTCTAAGATCAGCCTGGTATCATAGAGGATGCGAATCAGATCCGTCTCGGACAGGTGGGTGTGATAAAGAGTCTGGGCTTGACCTCTTCTTCCTCTAACCGTTTTTCACCCGGCTCTTTTTCTTCCTCCTCATCCTCTACGAAGATTCCTCCACCCGATCCAGTGCGTCGCGAAGACCGTCAATCAGCTGCGAATATTCCTCTTGGGTCAGATCTGTCGTTCCACTAAACACCGTACATCCGGATTCTTCTGCATAAACGCAAATGATTTGAGTGTATGCCCTCAAAACAGTTCCTCCAGAAAAATCGATCGGCATAAACACTTAAGTTCCTGATTCGTTGGCTTTCCCAGAGCCTGTGCATCAAGGGAAATATCATAAATCGGCGTTTTCCCGCCACAATCTCCGGATCTGCCTGGCGGTATGCTCCATGTCGTCACAATCAGTTTAGCAAAAGAAGGGTGTCCGCTGCAGTTCTTCCGCCTTGCTCAGATCAAACCGATCCTCAAAATAGGACAGAACAACGCTCCTGCCGCTGCCGCCTGAAGCAATGGCATTGTGCTGCTCCTCGGAGCAATGATAATCAGTCTTCTCTAGAAGAGGTCAGATGTTTTCCCCAATACTGGAAATCATCTCTTCCTCCGATCATACGCACGCTTCACGTACCGTTGGAAAACCGCTCCAGCTTTCCTTCGCAATCCGATTTCTAGAACCAGCCTTTCCCGCCATGTCATCCTGACGAACAACCCTCTTCTTCACAGAGTCGAGGAGGAATCCCTGTCATCAAAGACGTCTTTCTTGCGCGTTTTGCCATCCTCTCCCAGAAAAATCAATCAAAGAAGAGTCCTTCTGAGAAAGTTCGGACAGAGCGAAAATAGACGTTTTGGAAGCGCACTGATGACAAAGGGCGAGAATACAAATTCACATCATCCGGCCATTCCAAATCCAGATAGCTGAGAAGCCCGCAGCGACTCTCTTCAATCCCTGAATTTTGTCAAGAAAACAGAGAATACCGCACGCCACTTTCATAACCCCCTGCCGTTGTAAGCTCACATTCTCAGCATATACGCCAAAACCATGATTTCGACATCTTCCCCGCAGACGGGAACGATTCGAACCTGGTTGACGGTATCATCGAACTCATACCCGTCTCTCTCTCTGCCGGGCGTCTCATTGGCATGCCATTTGAATATTTGAATACCATGATGGAATAAATCGGTCCATTATAGAAGATCCTTATATTGTTCTGTGATGAACCTGATTCTTATTTCCTGTCAATCAGAGTCAGCTCAATCGAGATCAAAATCATGAAATTGAGCGGCATCATGAAGGCAGCGACTGTGACGCTTCAGCATATTGCACCAACAGCGGTATCCCCGAAGAATCGCAAAGAAAGGAGCTGATCATAGAAGTTTTGAACACGACATGGTCCAACAGCTTCTTTGTCTCTTTACCGCGCTTCATTTCGGAATATAGTCTCCGGATTTCTTCATGTTCTCCGGCAATCTCCTCAGGCGAGATCCTGTCTGCGCCAGAAAAATAATTCAGGACTGGCAGTCAAAATTCATACAGCGAATTCCTATATAGAATTTAAATTTAAATTGGCACAAATAATCAACATCCATTTGTGATCGGAGCTAGAGAGAAACTTTATGAAAATAATGGACAGAAAAGAAGAAGGTCTGTATCATAATCGGCATGGTTCCGCAGATTCAGCGATCGCCAGGTATTCCTCATCGAAAAAGTATTATTCAACGTGACATGCTGGATGGGAATCCGACTTTCACTGCTCTCAAAAATAATCGTGACGACAATGACGATAAGTAAAATCCCAACAAAGCACGCAAGAAAAGCAGTCCTGGGGATTCCCAGCTTACGATTGCATCCTACTCTTCTCGGAATACAGCTATTGATGACCATTACCCTTAGAATAGATCAAAATAAAGACAGAAAAATGGCCCCATGTTAATCTCCGAAATCATAATGACAATGGCTGCACCAATCTCGAAATTCCACCCAGTGAGGATCTGCATCTGCAAATAATAGGCCTTCGGCATTCGACCCAAATCCATCACTCGAATCACTGCTTGAATCACTGCAATCGCATTAGCCGCCACCGCCATCGATTTGTCGACCTTGGTCTGCATATGACTCTGGCATTCTGCCGAAAGATGCTTCTAAACAGCATGAAAAAGGATCGATGCCGTCATATGAGCGCAATCCCCAGAGAAAGAGATTGACCGTTTGCCCTCATCCCCATGGACTTTTGCACTGAAACTCTCTGCAAACCGGGATGGCTTCCGGCGTCTTCGGTCTGGCAACCCATGGCAGAATCAGCTTTTCCCAAAGAGATAGATCATCGACAGGAACAATATGGTTGTTAATCTCGCCGCAGATTCTTTTCTTTCATATCAATTATCGGATTAAACCCCTTTCTTCTATAGAAGAAAGGAGGAGAAAAAGAAGGAACAGCCTCTCCTCTGAATGTACATCCAGAGACAAAAACAGATCAGAGGATGCCCGTCTGAACGGGCACCTCTGTGGCACAGATCAAGAGATCCCCGTCTGAACAGACAGCGGTGACATAAAACAGATCAAGGATACCCGCCTGAACAGGGTACCCCCTGATCCTATACTGCTGCCGATCTCTTACTCTTCGTCAGAGTTCTCGCTTTTCTTGCGCTTTCCATTGCCAGCGCTGCAATCCGCGCGAGTCCGATGCCAATTCCTGCTCATGCAGTGCCATATCGAACGTATCTCCCGTCTGGTGATTCCTGTGCGCTCCCAGCACTCCGGTGCATTCGTCTCTGATTTCACCGCTGCCGGTGTCTCGTTCCGGTCTCCATCGGTCTCTTCGACCAAGGACGTTCGGCCTTTCTGTCGCCGAAACGGATGTCGGGTGTCGGGCTCGATGTCAGGCCGGTGTCGACGGATCATTCTGAAGGTGCCGGTGTCGGTGTCGGTGCGGCATATTCGACGAACTCTCGCTCCTGCTACCGAAGCGCTTGCACTCTGGCCTGCTTGCCAGTGCTGTTACTTGCAGAAAGCGCGAGCGGACCTGCTGGCGCCTCGCTTGCGGAAACGCTTGTGTCGAGCCTGATGCACTCCGGCTTGCACTTGTCGATGCCGATGCGCTCTGGCTTGCACTGGTCGATGCCGATGCACTCTCGCTTGCGGAGGTCGAGCGCATGCCACTATTCGATGCCGACGTGCTCTGGCTTCACTGGTCGATGCCGACGCACTCTCACTTGCGAGGGGTCGATGCGCCGCACTGTTCGGTGCCGATGTGCTCTCACTTGCGCTTACCGATGCGCTCACTATTCGAAAGCACATACGCTCTGGCTTACGCTGGTCGATGCCTGCACTGTTAGATGCGGTGTGCTCGCACAGAAAGTCGTGCGCTGGCACTATTCGATGCCGATATTACTTCGGCTTGCGCTGGTCGAAGCGCTTTACGCTATTCGGACTGCCGCTCTGGCTTTGCGCTTGGTCGATGCGCTGCACTGTTCGATGCCGATGTACTCACGCGCTTACGATGCGCTTGCACTATTCGATGCCGATGTAACTTAGCACTGGTCGAGCACAGCGCTATTCGAAGCACTTACGCTCTGACTTGCTGGTCGATGCGCATGATTCTGAGGCTGCAGCTCCTGGCTTACCGGTCGATACTTGCACTATTCAGGGACGCGCTTCGCCACTTAGCACGCTGGTCGATGCGCTTGCGCTATTCGGAAGCACTTACGCTCTGGCGCACTGGTCGATGCACTTGCACCTATGCGAAGCACTACGCTCTGAGCTTTGCGCTGGTCGATGCTTGCCGCTATTCGATGCCGATATCAACAGCTACTGGCCTGCACTATTCGATGCACCCGCTCTGGCACGCTGAGTCGATGCACACTTTGCACTCTCGCCACAGAAGTCGATGCGCACGCAGATGCGATGCCGTGTGCTCTCGCGCACGCTTACCGATGCGCTTGCATTCGATAGCCGATGTGCTGCACTTTCTGCACTGGTCGAGGCACGCACTATTCGATGCCGACGTGCTCTGGCACGCTTACCGATGTGCTTGCACTATTCGATGCCGGATGTGCTCTGCTTACGCTGCCGTCGATACCGACACTCTCACTTGCAGAAGGTTGATGCACTTTGCACTGTTGGACGCTAGATGTGCTCTCGCACGCTTCGCGATGCGCTGGCTTTCGTACCGATGTAGCACTGGCTTTCGCTGACCGATGCGCTGCACTATTCGTGCCGACGTGCTCTGGCACGCTCACCGATGTGGCTTGCACTGTTCGATGCCGATTGCTCTGGCTTGCGCTGACCGATGTGCTTGCTGTCGATGCGGATGTGCTCTGGCTTTCGCTGGTCGATGTGACGCACTCTCACTTGCGAGGTCGATGCGCACTGTTCACGATGCAGATGTACTCGACGCTTACGATGCGCTTACTGTCGATGCCGATGTGCTCTGGCTTACGCTGGTCGAAACACGCACTGCAAGCGCACGCTCTGGCTTTCGCTGGTCGATGCAGGCGCTCTCCTGCGAAGTCGATGCGCACTATTCAAGCGGATGCACTCTCGCGCAGAGGTTGATACTTGCTGTTCAAACGCCGCTCTGGCTGGACTTGTCGTCTGATGCGCTCACTTGCAGAGGGTCGATGCACTTACGCTCACGCACGCGAGGTCGATGCCGACCTCTCGCTGAGGTTGATGCGCCCGCATGGTCGATGCACTTGCAGAGGTCGATGCGCTTGACGACGATCCGACGTCTACCTTGCAGAGTTGGATGCGCTTTGCACTATTCGATGCACTTACGCTCTGGCTTTAAGAGGTCGATGCCGACGCACTCTCACTCGCGGAAGCCGATACGCTTTGCACTATTCGATGCGGGTGCACTCTGCACTTGCAGAGTCGATGACTTGCACTCTGCGCAGGGTCGATGCGCTTGCACTATTCGATGCGCTGCACTCCGGCTTGCAGAGGGTTGATGCGCTGCGCTATTCGATGCGGATGCGCTCTGGCTTGCAAGTGGATGCGCTGCGCCCATTCGATAGCTCTTTCGCTCTGGCTTGCGCCTTGGATGCACCGATGCACTCTCACTTGCGGAAGTCGATGCTTGCACTATTCGATGCACCCTCGTCTGGCAGAGGTTGATGCCGATGCCTCTCACGCTGCAGATGTCGTGCGCTTGCGCTATTCGATGCCGATGCGCTCCTCACTGAAGTTGGAAGCGCACTATTCGATGCACTTACGCTCTGGCTTGCAGGGGTCGATGCCGATGCGCTCTCGCACCGAAGGTCGATGCGCTTGCTATTCGATGCACTTACGCTCTGGCTTGCACTTGTCGATGCCGATGCCTCTCGCTTACGAGGGTTGATGCGCACCCGCACTCTTGAAAGCACTTGTCGATGCGATCCTCGCTTGCGGAGGTTGATGCGCTTTGCACTATTCGAAGCAGATCGCTCTGGCTTTCAGAAGTCGATACAGATGCGCTCTCTCATCTGGTTGACGCACACTGTTCGATGCACTTACGCTCTGCTTGCAGAAGTCGATGCGCTCTGCGCTCTACTTGCGAAGTCGGATGCACTTGCGCTCTCACTTACAGGGGTCGATGCCGGTGCTCTCGCTGACGGTCGATGCGCCGCACTATTCGATGCGCTTGCGCTCCTGGCTTCGACGATGCGCGACTGTGCTTTTCGCTCTGGCTGCGGCGCGGATGCCGATACGCTCCTCGCAAGTCGATGCTTGCACTATTCCGATGCGGATGCACTCTGGCTTGACTGGTCGATGCCGATGCGCTCACTGCACTTGTCGATGCACTGGCACTTGCGGGTCGTGCTGCGCTATTGATGCACTTCGCTCTGGCTACGGAGTCCGATGCGCTTGCACTATTCGATGCGGATGCACTCTGCTACGCAGGTCGATGCGCGCTCTGGCACGCTCGATTCGCACTCTCGCCGAGTCGATGCGCTGGCGCTATTCGATGCGGATGCACTCTGAGCTTGCAGTGGTCGATGCGATGCACTCTCGCGCATGTCGTGCACTCTCACTTGCGGAGGTCGATGCACTTGCACTATTCGATGCACTTACGCTCTGGCTTGCGCGTCGATGCCGATCGCGCTCTGCGCGCAGAGGTCGATGCGCTTGCACTATTCGATGCACTCTGCACGCAGGGTTGATGCGCTGCACTATTCGATGCAGCACGCTCCTGACTTACAGCTTGTCGATGCTGCACTATTCGACGCACTTACGCTCTGGCTTGTGCAGGGTCGATGCGCGCACTCTTCGATGCGGATGCCTCGACTTGCACTGGTCGATGCCGATGCGCTCTCTCGCGAGGTCGATGCCTTTGACTGTCGATGCACTTGCACTCTGGCTTGCAGAGGTTGATGCTTGCGCTGTCGATGCGCGCGCTCTGGCTTGCGCTGTCGATGCGCTCTCGCACTTGCAGAGGTCGATGCGCACTATTCGATGCACTTACGCTCTGGCTTGCGGTGTGTCGATGCGCTTGCGCTATTCAGATGCGCACGCTCTGGCACGCTTGTCGATGCGCCTTGCTATCTGACGCACGCACGCTCTGGCTGCGGAAGTTGACGCGCGCACTATTACGCAGCTGCGCTCTGGCTCTGCACAGCGGATGCCGATGCGCTCTGCGCAGAAGTCGATGCGCTTGACTTGCGGAACTTGACGCTCTGGCGCATGTCGATGCAGATGCGCTCTCTCGCGAGTCGATGCACTTGCGCATTTGATGCGCACGCTCTGGCTTGCGGAAGTAGATGCGCTTACACTATTCGATCGCACGCTCTGGCTTGCAGCTAGCCAGATGCGCACGCTATTCGAAGCGACCTGGCTCTGACGCTTGTCGATGCAGATGCGCTCAACTGCGGAAATCGATGCAATGCTATCTCACGCGCAGGTTGATGCGCTGCGCTGTTCGAAGCACTTGCTCTGACTACGAGTCGATGCACTTGCGCTCTCGCACGGGGTTGACGCACTTGCACTGTTTCGATGCCGGATGCGCTCTGGCTCCCGCAGAAGTAGACGCACCTCGCTATTCGACGCATGACGCTCTGGCACGAGAAGTCGATGCAGATGCGCTCTCCTTGCGGGTTGACGCACGCATTCGATGCGGTGCGCTCTGGCTCACGAAGTAGACGCACTTGCACTATTCGTTGCCCACGCTCTGGCTTGCGGAAGTGAGAGCGCTTGCGCTATTCGATGCAGATGCACTCTGCTCGCAGATGTCGCACTTGCCGGTATTCGATGCACCGCTCGGCTCGCGCAGTGGAGCGCGCTTGCGCTATTCGATGACGCAGATGCGCTCTGGCTCGCAGATGTCGAGCGCACTTGCGCTATTCGATGCGACACGCTCTGGCTTGCAGAGGTCGACGCGCTTGCGCTATTCGATGCAGATGCACTCTGGCTCGCAGATGTCGACGCACTTGCGCTATTCGAAGCGGATGCGCTCTGGCTTCGCGTCGATGCGTTGACGCACTCTGCGTCGATGCATGCGCTGATGCGCCTGGACACTCTGCGCTGCAGTCGATGCACTGCGCATCTGTACGCAGGGTCGACGCGCTTGCACTGTTTGACGCGCATGCGCTCTGGCTTGCACGCTGCATCGATGCTGATGCACTCTGGCACGGATGTCGACTTGCACTCTATTCGATGCGGACGCACTCTGGCTTGCAGAGGTCGATGCGCTTGCACTATTCGATGCAGATGCACTCTGGCTTGCAGAGGTTGATGCCTGCACTATTCGATGCAGATGACTCTGGCTTGCGGATGTCGACGCACTTGCACTATTCGATGCGGACGCACTCTGGCTTGCACGCGCGTCGATGCCGATGCACTCTCAGCAGAGGTCGGTGCGCTTACTAGTCACGGCGCTTGGCACGCTCTGGCTTGCACTTGTCGATGCCGACGCACTCTGAAGCACTGCAGAAGTCGACGCACTTTAACGCTGTTCGATGCCGATGCGCTCTGGCTTGCGGAGGTTGATGCGCTTGCACTATTCGATGCAGATGCCTCTGGCTCGCGCCATCATTCGATGCGCTCTCACCTGCAGAGGTCGATGCGCTTGCGCTATTCGGCACTTGCGCTCTGGCAGCGCAGGTTGATGCGCTTGCACTATTCGATGCAGAGTGCTCTGGCTCGCACTTGTGGATGCAGATGCCTCTCGCGCAGAGGTCGATGCGCCTTGCCTTCGATGCCGATACGCTCTGGCTGCGGATGTCGACGCGCACGCTATTCGATGCGGATGCACTCTGGCTTGCGGATCGACGCTTGCACTGTATTCGATGCGGATGCGCTCTGGCTCGCAGAAGTAGATGCGCTTGCGCTATTCGATGCCGATGCACTCTGGCTTGCGGAGGTTGACGCGCACGCTGTGATGCCGATGCTCACGGCTTTGCAGAAAGTCGATACACTTTGGCTTTCGGTGCGATGCACTCTGGCACGAAGTACGCTGCGCTATTCGGTGCAATGCACTCTGACGCGGATGATCGACGGCGCTATTCGATGCGGATGCGCTCTGGCTCTGCGAGGTTGATGCGCTTGCGCTGTTCGATGCCGATGCGCTCTGACTGCGGATGTCGGCGCGCACTATTCGATGCGATGCTCTGACTTTGCAGAGGTTGTACGCCGCACTCGATCGGATGCTCAGCTTTGCATAGAGAGCGCTGCACTATTCGATGCCGCGCTCTGGCTTGCGGAAGTCGATGCGCTTGCACTATTCGATGCGCTGCGCTCTGGCTTGCAGGTCGACGCACCCGCTATTCGATGCCGATGCGCTCGCACGCGAAGTAGAAAACACTTGCACTATTCGTCCTGCCGCACGCTGGATGCGGATCACTCTGGCTCGCAGAGGTTGACGCCTCGCGCTGTTCGAAGCGGATGCGCTCTGGCTTGCAGAGTCAAAGCGCTTGCACTGTTGTGCGGATGCACTCGGCTCGCAAGTAGAAAGCGCACTATTCAGCGATGCGCTCTGGCTTGCAGAGGTTGATGCACTTGCGCTATTCGATGCGCTTGCACTCGGCTTGCAGAAGTAGAGGCCACGCACTGTTCGAAGCGGATGCTCTGGCTTGCGAGTCGATCGCACTTGCACTATTCGATGCAGATGCGCTCTGGCTGCGGATATAGATGCCGCACTCTGACGCGGAGGTAGAGCGCACGCTATTCGATACCGATGGCTCTGGCTCTGCGGAAGTAGACGCACTTGCGCACTATTAGAGAAGCACTTACACTCTGGCGCGGAAGTAGATGCGCGCTATTCGTTACAGATGCGCTCTGGCTTGCAGATGTGAGACGCGCTTGCGCTGTTCATACCGATGCGCTCCGGCTCGCGAGAAGCAGACGCACTTGCGCTGTTGAGCAGACGCGCTCTGGCTACGCGAAGTAGAGGCGCTTGCACTGTCGATGCGGTACACTCTGGCTTGCGAAGGTCGACACGCACGCTATTCGATGCAGATGCGCTCTGGCGCACTTGTCGATGCCGACGCACTCTGGTTACGGGGTTGATCGCACTTATTCGAAACACTTGCGCTCTGGCACGCAGTCGACGCGCGCACTATTCGATACAGACGCGCTCTGGCGCACTTGTGATGCCGACGCACTCTGACTTGCGGGGTTGATGCGCCGCTATTCGATGCCGGTGCGCTCTGGCTTGCGGATGTCGATGCACGCACTGTTCGATGCCGATGCGCTCTGGCTTGCAAGTAGACGCACTTGCGCTGTTCGATGCCGATCACGCTCTGGCTTGCGGATGTAGAGGCACTTGCACTGTTCGATGCGGACACACTCTGGCTTGCGGAGGTTGATGCGCTTGCGCTATTCGATGCATGCGCTCTGACTTGCGGAAGTTGAGGCCTTGCGCTATTCGATGCCAGATGCGCTCTGAGCGCACGAAGTTGACGCGCTACTTCGATGCCGGATGCACTCTGGCTCGCAGTAAACGCACGCTGATCGATGCGCCACTCTGTCGCTCATTGCGGATGCCGAGCACTCCCAGCTTACGGATGTCGATGCGCACGCCATTCGTGCTACCGCTCTGGCTTGCGGAGGTCGATGCACTGCACTATTCGAAGCCGATGTATGACTCGCGGAGTGAAGCACTTGCGCTATTCGATGCATGCACTCTACGGCTGATCGACGCGCACTGTTCGAAGCGGATGCGCTCTGGCTCGCGGTAGGCACTTGCGCTATTCGATGCCGATGCACTCCTCTGGCTGCAGAAGTGACGCTTGCACTGTTCGACAGCGGATGCCTCTGGCTGCGGATGTCGATGCGCACTATTCGAGCTATGCCGCTCTGAGCAAGGTCGTGCCGATGCGCTCTGGCTCGCGGTAGACACTTGCACTATTCGATGCGCTTGCGCTCTGGCACAGAGGTAGATCGCACTGTTCGATGCCGACGCACTCTGGCTGCGGATGTCGATGCACTACGCGACACGCTCTGGCTTGCAGGGTCGATGCGATGCGCTCTGACTCGCGAAAGTGAAGCTGCACTATTCGATGCACTTGCGCTCTGACACAGAGGGCATGCTTGCTGTTCGATGCCGACGACTCTGAGCGCAGATGTCGACGCGCACTATTCGATGCCGATGCACTCTGGCTTGCGGAAGTAGAGGCGCTGCGCTGTTGATGCGGATGCACTCTGACTTGCAGAAGTCGATGCACGCTGTTCGATGCACTTGCGCGCTCTGGCTTGCTGAAGTCGATGCGCACGCTATTCGATGTCGACGCGCTCTGACTTGCGAGGTTGATGCGCACGCTATTCGATGCCGACGCACTCTGACAGCTGCAGAGGTTGATGCGCTGCGCTATTCGATGCAGATGCACTCTGGCTCGCATGAGGTTGACGCTTACGCTGTTCGATGCCGATGCGCTCTGGCTTGCACGAGGTCGAGTGCCTGCACTATTCGATACGGATGCGCTCTGGCTCGCAGAAGTGAAGCGCTTACAGCTATTCGAAACCGACGCGCTCTGGCTTGCGGAGTAGATGCGCTTGCACTGTTCGATGAGATGCGCTCTGGCATGCGCTGTTGAGATGCGGATGCACTCTGGCTACGCTGTTGAAGCCGATGCGCTCTGGCGCTGTTCGATGCGATGCACTCTGGCTTGCGCTGTTGGATGCGGACGCACTCTGGCTTACGAGCGAGAGGTGGACTCGCTGATGGAAGCGCTTCTGGACCTGGTTCCGACTCACTGATGGGTGCTCTGGAAATGGACTCAAACTCGCTGATGGAGTTGCTCTGGACCCTGGACTCCCGACTCGCTGATGGGTTGCTCCTGGACTGGACTCAGACTCGCTGATGGAGTTGCTCCTCGATCCTGGAGTCTGACTCGTAAGCGATTCACTTCTGGAATTGAAATGCTCTGGCTGACCGAATCTCTCTTGTGGTCGATGCACTGTCGGAGGCTCTGTGAACAGGAGTGGCTTTGCTGCCAGACATGAGGTGAATTCGATCTGCTTTCTCAGTGGATTCAAAGCGGGACAATAAGCCTTCTCCGTTCGTAATACTATAACCACCGAGGTTGGCACCGCGCCCACTTGCCCAAGTGGTCGTGAGCTTGCCGTCACATAGTGATCTGGCCCATTTCGATGTTTCTCTTATGCTTTCGCGGGCGCTGCTATGCAACGAGCTCAATATCCTTCAGGTGCTTTAGCTGTCAGTGAACTGTCTTGAAAGGGTAATTTCGTGATGGCTTCCCTGGTCGCCCGCGAGGACGGTGGGTAGAGATACATAGTTGGGCATCTGGTCTTTGCTGACGCAGCAGTATGCGTCAGCTGACCATTCCCTGAAAGACCGGATTGCCGGCCTGACCGTTATTGGTCCGAAATTCTCCATGCGCCGCCGTCCAGCTGGACATCATGACCTGACCCCGAGATTCTTTCCGGCGTCAATGTAAAAGACCGACGCCGACCGACTTATAATCGCGCTGTATGTTGGAAGCGTACTTAATCTTCAGGCAATACTGCTTTGTGACCTTGTTATATGTTTCCCGTCACATCCGTGATGAGGCCGTGTCAGTTCCTCTTACTATGTTTTCAGAGCAGCATCCGGACTGTGAACAGAGACAACCTCATCGAGCCGCTGTAAAGCATTCTCATCATACTGGCGCCGAGCACCTGAGGACGATTTCGCATCGACAAGGGATTCACTCTCTCCATAATGGGTCATGATCAGATCAGGAGAAACATCCAAACTCACCTCGGATAAAAGCGACTCTGAGGCGCTCAAGAAAGACGCCGAATCGGATCCAAGGCTGCCGGACTGCCCAGTACGGACTGCAGAGCGAACATGCTCTCGAGCGGAAAAGGCTGGCCAGTTCCGACTGTACGCTAGAGGGCGATTGATTCAGAACGATCAGAAAGACTTGCAGAATCATGCCGGATTCGACGTGATTAAAGAGTCCGTGCGGAATTCGAAGGCTGGATGAATCTGTCGGATTCGAGGCTGGACGACTCGGTTTCGAATTCGAAGACTTTGTGAAATTCGATTCGTTGTGAAGCACTGTCCGATGCGGAGCGGAAGCATTCAGACAGACAGTCGAATCGGATTCTTTTTCGGACAAACGAACCGATTCCGAGATCGAAGCAGATACACTGTCAGATTCGATTTTGAAGCGGATACGCTGTTGAACTCGATTCTTTTGCGAATCCGAATCGGTGCCGACAGGCTCTCGGAATACGATTGCTATCCGCAGCGCTCACGTGATCCGCTATCAAGGGTAAACGCTGCTACTCTCGCAGCACCACTGTCCGATTGAGAGTAGAACCTTCCGACTGCCCACTTCCTCAGAAAGAAGTTGCGGAGGCAAGCGGTTGTCTGTTCCGGACCGATTTCCTGCTCAACTCCGTCTCACGACTTCCTGGAGACTCTGTTCCGCAGAACTCTTCAATAGTTACTTCGCGTTTCACCCGCAACGGTGGTTCCTGATGAACCTCAGCCACCATTTTCGCCATCGCTTGCGAACGCCGTCATTTGGGTAACGGTGACACCTCCGGTAATACACCGATGTACCGCGCCCTTGCGATTTGGGTAACGCTGCTTCCCTTCACCCTCTTTTGTGCAGCTTCTTCACCCTCTTCCTCATCGTACTGCATCATCGAACGAATGGTGGTCTGGAGACATGTTTCCATTTGCCATTCGACTTTTTCTGGTTTGCGAGAGCTGCGATCAATTCAACTCTCTTGATATTGATCTGGCTGTCATCCTTGTTACTACGATTCTTGTTGTGATTCGTATTTTGATTGTCCACCCTTCACGCCCTCTGGTTTGTCGCAGTACCTGCAGCATCAAATTTCGGTTACTAACATGATTATAGCAGAAAGAAATAATCATAATTACTATCATAATTTCAGTAATTTATTGTTTCACTTCTTTTTATTATTTCGACGAATTTCAAAAGAGATTTGGGATTAGATTTTATCAATCTCATCTTTTCTGTGAAAATCAGTCTCTGTCGAAATCTGTATTATAATAAGACTATCATATTGCAAAATGTTTTTATTATATTTGTTGATTTGAAATATAATCTAATTCTTACCGAACCATAACCATCACCAATGCTTTCGTTTCACCTCCTTCCATGATAAGATGAGCTTGTCTCCCATTGTGATTGGATGTGTTCATTCCCCAGACATCCATCTTACCGTTCAAAAGAGGTTTTTGTCCGTGTCACTTACCAGCTCTAAAATTTCGTCGTCTATCACCATGATCGCCTTTTTGTTTCTGGAACTCTCTGCAGCCTCTCCACTGCTGACCGCCTTCTATGCCTACCGGCTGTAGATGACTATGCCATGGGAAGGTGACCCATCAGCATATCAATCCTCCGGAGTCTTTTGACCGCTCTCCTTGCTGCACTCACAGGGACGGTCTGGTATTACAACAACTGGATCAGCTCCTATTTTCCTCGCCTTCTGTCAGTTCATTGGATTGTTTTCTAGAAGCTCTATCGATCGGTATAATCTTCTGATTTTGGAACCCTAATCATATTCTCTGACCTTCTGGGTAGATATCCATCTTGCCGCATCCATTGCTTACAGCTTACTGTTTATCTGTTTGCAGGGCATGGAACCCCGGTTCTCGCGGGTCGAGGGGCTTCTACTGGTTTTCAGGCGCATTGTATACCGGTGATTGCAGACTCATGCTTTTCTTCTTCGGTTGTCTCTGCCAAGTTCTTTTATTAAAGGAGAGAGATCACTCAGTCAGGTGTCCTTCTCTGTTTCTTCGCTTTCTTCTCCGAGGTGCAGATTCTCATGACCTCCTCACCTGCGTTCTGGTTTCTTCCTTCTTTCCTTATTTTGCTCTTTACAGAAGACTACTGCCTGCTTCTTCCTCCTGTTTTGTGTTTGTATTTCGGCTTTCTCCGCCCTGCCCACGAAGCCGTCTCAGGCAAACCAGGACGAGCCCTTTTCCCCTTTTGCAGGCAGTTTATCCTCCTTCCGTCATATCTTCACCGATGTGAGGAGGCGCTCTCTCCTTTCAGTGATCCTGCTGTTTCTTTCTGCTCCTACGCTTCTACTGATTGCCGGAAGGCAGGCCGCGAGTCTTGCACGCAAAAATCACCCCGCCTTCTTTCGTCATCGCTCCTGGCCATTAGCCTCTTCTCTCGCACTGTCTGCGTCCAACATTACTCCCCCTCTAGTACAACTGCCAATATTGATGCAGGACGCATCCGTAACTCTGATAATGAACAGTTTGTCCTGCTGCTTGTTCTTTGTCTTTTTATCAGCAGGATGGATCACTTCATCCGTCACCTCTCTTTAGTGTCACTTCGGATGCTCCATCGGACGGTTTCTCTTCCCCGAACGACCGCGCCGGTTTGCGGAGGGCAGAACAGTCGTCACTGTGCCGAACCGCCTGTAAATTTATTCTATGGAATCGTTCTGCTCCTCTTTTCGCTTCGATCCGCCTACCTGCTTCAGGTCAATCCCGCGTTTATTATGCCGAGCACCTCTGCCATCACGGATCTGACAAACGCGTATGCGGTATTACCGTGCAGAATGCGGCAAGATTTTTCATGATGCTTCGCAGTCTCTTTCTCCCTGCACCAAACCCAGGACTTCTGTCCAGGATTTTTCCACCGATCCGCAGGACTGGTTGAACAGGCGGTTGCAGAATATTACCAAAAAAGTGTAGAGTACTAAAGAACCAGGAGATTTTGACATGCCCTGCCTTTACGGAGACGGAGTTTGATGTCTATCTTGAAAAGACCAGACGGTTTCGACGTCCTATCTTGAAAAGAAAACCAAAGCGATTCTTGACATGCCTATCTAAGAGAGAGACCAATGAAATGGAATAAAATCCCCCAATCGATCTCTGTGTACTCTGCTTGAGTGCCATTCTCTGGCTTCTTGCTTTTTCCCGTTCCATGCCGTTGCTGCCGGAAAAGTCATCCGGTTGCCACGAAATCAGACGCAGGCGGGAGATGAAGGTGTGGTTTCGCGCTCAAACTGGCAGCAATAGGAAGAAAAACCGAGCCGAAATGAAGGCAGCCTTTCGCAAATCTGTGATGTTGCACTGGCACAAAGGGTGCAATGCCATTTCGCATGTCGCTCCCACAACGACGCGTTTACCCGTCGGCATCTACCCTGAGCACACAAATGTTAGGAGAAATCCGGGTTTCAGTCACAGCATGTTTGTTTTCGATTGCACATGCCAAGGGCTGACTGTTCACGCATGGATCAATCCCAGCTAGCCGCAAAGGCAGTTACAGCGCATCCTTCCCTCGTATCCGTCGCAAATATCGTTGAGCGTTCAGGAAAGTCTTATCAAATGTCCGGTTGACGGCATTCATTTTGACGACTAGCTTCCCGCCTCTGGGCACTTCTGTGCACTGATGAAATGATCGGCAGGTTTATGCGCTCACCACCGGTATGCTTAAAATCTTCGGCATCTCCCCCACCGGCAATGGAGAACAACATCAAAATGGGGCCGGATGTCGGCACCTGGCTCTCACTCCCCGGTATCTGGATTACATCACTGGCTGTATTGGACCAATAACACGGCAAACAGAGCACGATCCGCTTTATACCAGGCGCTTGCGGCAGTGGATTTTCTCCAACAAACTGGGAGCTCCCCATGTTCGTTGGCAACCTCTACTACCGCTGCGGGAAAAGATTCGGGGGATCCGGATGGCGGCTTCACAATGCCAACCTGTATGAACAGAGCTCTTTCCGCAGCAGGAATCTCGCTAGCTGCTCCTCTTCGACTACGCTTTCTCTTTTAAAAACCGGCTGCACAGAACGAACTTACAAATTTGCACTTCATGAAAATAACCGCATTCCCGACAAACCTTGCATCCTGGAAGCCGATGAACGACACAAACATCCGACCGAAATCAATCATCGTTTGTGACACCTCCTTTGCCTCTTCTTTTCTCCGGCGAATCGAGGGTTTGTGAACCTCGGCCTCCTGTGCTAAATGCATTTTATCTGTAATCAAAGAGGTTCTCCATACAAAATCTCGGTTTGATAATGCAAATATCTAAAAGCTACAGTCTGCACATCCGTGACGTGTGTCTCAGTTCGGTGAAAAATTATATCTGGAATTTGGCGAGCTCTTCGATGATTTTCATGCTTCCAGGGTCCTGCCGGTTTTCAGCCGATTCCAAAATCGCATCTCACCCAGCAGAAAAATCGAAGTGATCGTCGTGATCAATTCCTCCGACGTCGAAAGCCAACCAAGCGCAGGGCGGTCTGGACCTTCCTATGCGATGGACGTCCTACGGCTGATTGATGCCTTCGCTCCTACGGAACTCTTCGTCCGGAAGCGTCGTGCTCACCCGCTTCGATGGAAGTCCGCAGGTGATAGCTACAGAAGAAACTGGAAACGCGGCATTCGTGTTTACCGCCGCTACACCATTCAGGCTATCCGTCAATATTCCTTTTATCACCAGCGACGAAGGATATGGCAAGAATGTTATATTGAAACGGCTCATTCCTCGTCGTCGTTACTGCGCCGGGTCCAGCAGCGGCAAAATGAGTCTGTTTGTCAGCTCTATCAGGAGGAACAAAAGGGGGTCAAAAGCCGGTTTGATGCCAAATTTGGAAACCTTCCCGGTCTGAATCTTCCGCTAAGGCATCCGGTGAATCTGGCCTGCGAGCTCTGCCACCATTGATCTGGGCGATGTGAATATGATCGATCTATCGCGTGAAGCCTGGCAAAACCACCGTCAAAATTACAACCGTGATGTGGCTGTTTTCGATTTTCGATATAGATTTTTGAAAAATCTATGACTCCTACCAGTCTCCCACCGACCTGAGGTCAACATGATCGAGGCTGCATTGTGGATGATGCGTGCTGGTAAAGGCGGCCAGGCGGAAATCATCCGCCGCTATTGTAAAGAACTGGAAGAAGTCTGTGAAACCACAGCGAGGAAGACCACGGAACGGCTGGAATCTTGATGACGAAGGCGGACCAGCATCATTGAAAAGACCGGCGGTAGCAGCTGCCAATCTGAAAGGCAGAGGTGACCGGCGCTCCTGCTCACCATCTTGCTTCGCGGACGGAAGAGTGATCACAGGCGAGACTTCTCCCCTGATGGGCGCTTCCTCCGCCATGATTAAAGCATGTCAAGGCGCTGGCGGGGTTGACGAGACATCGAACTCATCTTCCTGAAATCATCAGGCCAGATCAGCAGCTGAAGGTGCAGTGTCTGAGAGGACTAACCACCCACCTGCATGTGGAGGGTCTCATCGCCTCACAATCTGCGCCAAGGACAATGCGAGATGCAGCAGTCCCTCAGCTCAGATCCCAGGGCTGGCCGGCTGCAAATGCACTCTTCCGTCATCTTATCAGTGTGAACGGCGCACCTTCCGAAACTGCATGTCAATCCTCCTGCGACGTACAGATAGCTTTTCACCCGGTGGTGCCTCACGATCAACGGCAGTCAGCACCCGTTGATGCAGAGGTTGTCGTCGGATTCCTGTGGTCATTCACCCGAACGCTTACGTTTTGTGCCGGGAGGGGTGATCAGCGCATGTCACTCTCCTTCAATCGCAAAGACCGCTTCCTGCCGAGCGAAAATAGCTCTCTCCCTTCCGGTAGAGCTCGCCTGTGCGCAGAAATCTCACCTTCATCAGCTTAAGAACAGGATGCCGAGAAAGAATCCTCCCCGACCTCTCCGCAGATCTTCTTCATTGTCTTTCCGTCCAGCACCAGATGATCTCACCGTGAAATAAGGCGAGGAAGCCACATGCGGATAGCAGTGCGTATCTTCTTCCGACCTGCAGCAGTTGGTGACATCAGCGCTTTTTCGATGTGCAATTCTCGTTTCTTTCCGTCTTTTCCCTCTTCCATAGTCGTAAACACGATAAGTGACGTTGGAATTCTGCGAGATCTCCGCAAGGAGAATATCCTATGGCATGGAAGTGCCTGCTTCAGTGAAGAAACACGTCACCTTGTGAACCGGTGCCTGATGCAGCCTTTGGGCAACAAGTCATCCTCTGATCCTTCTCCAAACTCCTCTCGCAATTTCGTGTTCACGCAAAATACAGAAAGGCGTCGGCGCGGCGTCGATGATATACCCATCTCCGTCTTCGCGCATGATTCTCATATTTCTGCGCATAGGCGTTATCCGGATGTACACGATCGACAGGTTGTCACCCATCGATCAGTTTGGTCAGATCCGGAAAATCGGTGAATTTGGTACCATTTTTCCAAAAACCCTCCCTCCGCTTCCAGATATTCCCGCAAAGGTTTTCCCCATAGGCGCCGTTCTCAATGACGCTGGGGTCGTCCGGATGGCAGGACGTACCACGCCTCCAGAAGAATCTCTCCCTCACAGGCAATTCCATATTCGTCTTCAATCTATTCCCCACCCCAGGTAGTCCTTGCAGGCAGGTTTCAGCTTCGTAGCCCCATTTTTCCTCTCCTTCTCTCATTGATCTCTTGCGGTCCCGAATGATTTCTCATGATTCAAATGATCTCCTGGGATCGAATGATCTCTTACGATTCAAATGATCTTTTGATTCAAATGATCTCTTGCGCTTCCGAATAAGCTCTCAGTTTACCACTAACGTTGGAACGAAAACAGGAACTCCCAGTTCCTATGAAAAACATCTCTGCATGACCAGTACTGAGAAGGGCCGGTTCCCCCTCCTGCCTGCTGCGGATGCCGCTCCGAATAAAACTCCTGACGGCGAAACAGGTGAACTTTTCAGGAGGGCCGCTAAGCGCACATCGGTAAAACACCCGCCGCCAAGACCCAGAAGGAGTGCCAGATACGGGCAGCCGCTCCCGTTTCTCCTGCATTTTTGCTTCGGTAAAGCAAGGGCAAACCAAAGATGCAGAATGATCAAAAAGGCAGGACAGGAACAAACCGCTGAAGAACCGCCCGCCCGGCGGCAGAAGCAGAGAAGACCCCCTCCCCCGTCAGGACCAGAGCTGCAAATCACTGAAACGCATCACGAACACGCCCTGCGGGCAAACTGCATGCGTCTTTCTACTCTGCGATGGTCACGGAAGCAAAAACCTCCGCCTCTCTGCAAACGGGATCATCACGCCAAAGACAGCAGTGAAGAATCCGGCGCAAAAGGGTCCGCAGAAGCTTCTTCCGGTTCGGTTTTCTTTCTCGTTTTCGATTTTATATAGAGGCGGAAGCGTACTTTCTCTCGTTTCATCCACTGATTCAGGTCTATGGTTCTCTTGTTCAGAAAGGGGATGAGACAGCCGCCTTTTAATGCTTCCAGTCTTGCGCATGCCTCCGCTTTCAGAATATTATTTTTGCCCTGCGATGATCTCCCAAAGCCCCTGATTGGAAGGAAGAGGTCTTGCTCTCCAGAAATGAAGTCTGGAATCCTTCCATCACAATCGCTCTTCCAGTAACCGTGGATGACAGCATCCTTCCCGCATCGCCCAGTGATCAGATCCTTTTCCTCTCCTGCTTCCTTCCGATCCTTGAGGGCTGACAGCGAGGTCCCGTCACCTTTGTCCTCGCTCACCAGTTCCGCCGATCTTTGCGTCTGATCCTCATCCCAAATCAGAGTGAATTTCTCTGCCCTCCCCTTTTTGTAGCGGTGAGAGCGCCGCAGAAAGCAAGAACCAAAATCATCCCCCTGCCTCCTCCTTCTTCCGGCAATCAAGCAGAAGCTGATTCAAGGTCAGCAGAGCAACCTCTAAAGAGCGCTTTTTGTCGTCCTTTTGGACGATCCTCCCCGCCGCTGCGCATTCCCCGCTCGCTGTTCATCTCTCTCCATCTCAGGTTTCCGCCACTTCCGCGGTTCATCCCCTCTCCTTCTGCGGGTTTTCCGCCACTTCCGCGCGGTTTTGGAAAGTGCTTCTTCCTTTCTTCTCTCTTTCTTCTTCCTCCTTTAGGCCTGTACAGAAGCGTGGAGCATGCCCATCCAGGTAGAAAGGAAGAGGTGAACCAAAAGGAAGGGATCATCTCTCTGCCACTTTCGCCAGGCGTGGGCATTTCCAGGATCATTCGAGACTGATCGGGAAGCGTGTCAGCCTCTGCAGGGCAGCTCATCAGGCAGGAAGCCCCTGAGCGGCAAATCGTCCCGGAAGAATCAGCGAAAACAGCAGATAAGCGCTTCCCACCCTGCATCATGCGGGCGCCGAGCATACAACCCAAAATTGGAAAAAGCAAGAAATACGGCGCTGACGGGCACCAGGGGACAAAAGAAAGAAGAGCCTTCCCACTTTGCACTCTAACGGGCACGGCGATCAGAATCGGCGTGAGAAGAAATATGCAGATACCTGGAGAAAGCGAAGTAGAGGGTGTCCTCAGAGCCACAAAGCGCGGAAGAATGCGCTTTTTCTCTCTTCCGGCGCGAGACCCGAAAGCCGTGAGGAACAGAGCCGTAACGACCGACAGCAGGATCGACACGAGCCTTCTCAAAATCGGAGGAAGGCGCGTCGAATGCGGGAGATCAGAAATCAAAAACCTGCTGCTACCGAGGATATCGAAAAAGATTCTCACTGGTTACATTAGTGGGCATCTGATGCTGGCGGTTCAGTTTCCGTAGACGAAAAGAAATACATGCGCGTAATGTGCCGCCTCCTCCATCCGATGACGTCCATCACGGAGGTGAAAACAGCTGGTACGGCGTTGCCTGCAGAGGCATCTCTCATTCAGGGACAAGCGCCAGACACTTGCCGACACTACATCTCCTATCCTTAGGAATCGTCGTCACTGCCGCATACCTTTCGCTAAAACAGTTCTGCATGGGCTCCTCTTTTACCACATGCACTGGAAAAGAGTTCGCTTCCCCCTGCGCGGATTAACGTCCTGGACATATGCGTCTCTTCGTCCCGGATCGCGATTGAAACGGTCTGTGTCATCTGAAGAAACGTCTTTTCTTTTGCAAAAGGAGCAAAGGAAGGAAGCAGAGAGAACGCAGTCCTGCCCCACGAAAAACGGCGTCAGGTCTTTCAGGAGGTGCTCTTAACCGATACTGTTTCCTCCTTCCGTAGCGAAAGGATCGGTCACAAGCTTCTCTTCTTCCCCTCCCTGTACTGATAAGACCACCCCGCAACCCCTGTCTTGCCGTCTTTTGAATCAGGTCAAACATCCGGACACGGGAAGTTTCGTCCACTCCTTCCGTCACTCTCCGGTCTAAGAGGAGGGGCTTTGGTGTGAGCATCAGTGCACTTGCCAAATGCGAGCTCTCTCTTCATCCACCGGAAAAAGTGCCCGTCAGATCCCTTCTGCGCTCCAGAAGAGAGGCTGTTCCAGAAGATAACGGCTGCGAATCGGATGAACTTCTCCGGCAAGCCGCTTGCTCTGCCGAAAAACATGAATTCTCCTCTGCTCGCAAATCATCATACAGAAGCAATTTGCTGCAGTATAACGATTCTTCCTTTGCGCCTCTCGTAAACAATCTTTCCTCCGTCCAGCTTCTGCACCCCTGCCAGAATTTCTACGGAAGTGGACTTGCCTGCCCCATTTCTCCGCTGATCCCCAGAATCTCGCTGCAGAGTGGCGAAAAGGAAAACCGGCGCAAACACGGCCGGTCCTTTCTGAAAACGTTTTGTGATCGATCTCACTTCACAACCATCTTGTCCATTGTGTAACTTACCGAACATATTTCCCCATCAAACCCGAGTTTCCTGCATCGTCTGCAAGGCAACTGCGCACTGAGGCTGGTTCGTTCCTAAATTAAGTATACTGGCGTCGTCCCAGTTCGTCATATCGACCTCTTCTCCTGTGGGTGCCTTGATATTCGTTCCTTCACCGTTCAGGTGTCCGTAGCTGTCTCGCCTCCCCGTCAGATCAGGTCCTTGATCTAAGATAGTATCCTTCTCTCCTTCGTCACCTCGATCGACGTGGTCTTTCTTCATAAGTGATTTGATAGGTGCCATACGGAGATCATTAGCGGATGCTGTATGCCCCCTTCATTTCGTAAGAAAGATTGACCCTCTCCGCCGATCGTGTGAAATTCTCCATGGTCTGAGTCTCCGGAAGTGCTGTATTCGTTCACAAAACGGAACCCTCTGCATCTGCGCTGTCCTTCATGGTGAGCGCCTCATATACCTGATCGCCTTCCTTCCAGGTATTCATAACTGGCTGTACAGAGCATCCGTCGTTTTTCCATCACTTCTGTGGAAGGAGTTCTGTGCAACGAGTGATTCTGCCTGTTCTCGCCCTTGATTTCCGATCTTCAGTAATTGATCGCCTTAGCATAGACATTCCACTCCAGTTTGGTGCCTGTCGGTTCAAATCTTCAAATTTCCTGAAAAGGTTAGTCCATCTCCTTCTTCGCCTTTCTTCTTTTGTGGAGGCTTCTGCCTCCAGGGCATGCTGCTGCGACCCTGCCACATTTCCGAGCTGACCTGTGAGAGAAATAATCGTATAAAGGATCCTTCTTTGAACTTGTCTTTTAACACTGAGTGAACGCCTCCCATCTTCCTTGCTCGGGCGGAAAGGAATAGATCATCACCTCCTGCTCCTTCGCCTGAAAAGCCGGTGATACGCTTCCCTTGAAGTCGTGAGATTGTCCTTTCAGTGGTCGTCGCCTTGACAGACGAAATAAGCGTCCTAGCACTGCAGCAGTTCCTTCCGGGTCAGATTCTTCCAGTTCTTTTTCTTCGCATTCCCGTCTTTCATACAAAGCTTTTTAACAGGGCATCGTCTTGATGGAATAGAGCCTTCTCGCTGAGTTCGGGCTGGCAAGCTTCACCACGTCCTTATTCGCCTTAGGTATGAAATTGAGCACGTTGCTTCCTTCAGGTTCAGAGCCAGTTGCTCTCCGACTCATTTTTCTTCTGGTCCGCCTTTAACTGCTGAACACCAGAGGATCTTCAGGTACTGTTATACTTCGCTGTCCGTGTCCACCGACAGCGTGTAAGTGAGTCAATCTGATCCTCCGTCTCCCGACATCCTTCAACGCCTGCAAACCGCTGCCCGAATTGGCCTGATCACCCAGAAATTCTTGGCTCGATTCAGCCTGCCGCCACCATCATCGAAAGGCACCGATACCGCAGCGGCACGCTGCCAGAATGGCGAAAAATCAGAATGTGCTTTCCATGCTTTTTCTTCGGGTGCTTCTACTTCCTGCTGTGAGCAAAAATCTCTGATGACGTCTGGTTGTTCTCCCCGTTACCGGAAGATTTGTCATCTCGAAAAAGTCGAAACCGACTCTTCCGCAGAGCCCGAAAGTCGGCCTTCGCCAGAACCTGCTACGCTCGCCGGATCTGTTTGCTGACTGATCGTATCCTCCGTGACAGGTGCCGCTCCTCCATGGAATTCCCGCAGGTTGTGCAGAACTTGCATCATCATTACAAAGATGCGCCGCAATTGGGGCATTTTTCATAGGTCTCTCTTGTGTATTTTGTCATTTGTTTTCCATCATGATTCCGTTGGAATCGCGTTATCATAACAAATTTTTGGTGAAAAACAGAAATATCGGTTGACTTTGTCCAAAACGGTGCGGGAGGCGAACTCGTATGGCGCTCCTTGCCGAAACCGGTCGCAACGCCGGATCGACTTGGTATCAATCACTGTATATCACGCTCCCTTGCAGGAGCCGGTCGCAATCCTTTCTCATCAAACAGACAGTCCTCTTGGCGTAATCCGCAGCGTCCGGGATGACCGTGGCGCCGCGAACGAAAAGGGTGATGAAGGGATCAGTTCCTAAACTCCCCATTTTCATAGGCCTTTTCCTTCATCTTTTGCAAAAAGATGATCGACCTTATCAAATCCGGCGTCGCTCATCGAGCCCCCATAATCAGGAGGGAAGGGTTTCAAGACCTCTCCTCCTCCACCCTCATCCCTCCTGGATTTTGGATGGTCTCGTTCACCGCCTTTGCCATATCCGCATCGCTGTCCCCAATGACGATGATGTGTAGTCATGGAAACAGAGGCAATGAGCGCCGTTGCGAATGCCTGCCAACTGGCGATGGCGACACCGATTTTCATTCTTATGCCGCTCCACTGCGGCAATCTTTGAAAACCGCCTTCGGTTCGAAGTTTTCGGTTTTTGGCAAAGGCCACCGATAAGTGCTCGTCGTGATCTGATGCGCTTCCATGCACGATCACATGGTGATGCGCTTCCCTGATGGGAAGAAAAATCCTCCTTTTCACCGGATCCAGGTGGATCGTATGTCCAGCCCGCAGGTGCGAGGGGCATTTCGGCACGTGTACTTTTCCCCTCTACCTTTTTCCCTTAAAATAAACGGCGCGCGGATGGAAATCCTGTAAATCGTCCAGAATCGCGAAAATCCGCCTGGTAACCGAGAATCGCCGACCTGCTGAGGCCCATGACATTTTTGCCGTATTGATCGTCGCCATCGTGATGGCGCCCTTGACGAGATAATCAGCGAGACCGCCTTTTTCATTGTAGCCGATGTGACCCTCTCTGGAATATCTCGATGTGTTTGTCATCGTGCAAAAAGTGTTCAGTATCGATCTTTTTCACCACAATACTTGCCACGATATCTTCCGATTGCGGCGCTCCCCTCGGATATGCGTGGATCCCCTTCTCACCTCTTCCAGCGCATAGGCAAGGTCGCCGCCTCGTGGTCGATCATCGCCCGCCATCTGATAGGCAGACAGCTGTTTTGTTGGAAAGATAGGGGCGTGTCCGTCAATGGTGCGGTTTTCAAAAGAAAACAAGTTGTAGCAAACGTATTGGATCTCCTCTAAAAACCGCCGGAGCGTCCATCACTTCCCCAAGTCCCAGGACCCTAGTTTCCCACAGGGATACATGTCATTGGCTGAAAAGACAGCCGTTATCGTCCCGGATCGGTCGCCGGTACACAGGACGGCATCGCATGCGAAGACATTCGCGGGAGAATGCGGTCGGTCCAGTAACGGATCCCGTCTGCACCAGATACATTGCCGCCTCATGCGGGTCACGATAAAGGTGGTCGTGCGCCTGCGCTTCTCCACGCCAGCTCCGCCGAGAAAACCATCGGTGGATTCCAGGTGCAAATGCGCATCGATGAAGCCGGGTGCAATGTAATCCCTCAGGTCCACTGCCTTTTTGGCCTGGTAAGAACGAGAGACGCCGATAATCAGTCCGTCGCTTCACCGCAATCGAAGATTCTACAATTTCGCTGATAAATACGTCCACCAGTTTTTCCATTTGGCAGAAAGCAGATCGCCTCTGCCTGTCCCAGTACCGCGCCTCAGTTTCTGGTACTCCTCATGTTCGCGCGCTCCTCCTCTACGGTCTATGTCGGTTCCATCAAAAGCATTGGTATCCGGATACAATCAAGTGTCGTTTTCTTCAAAGGTGTCCCTGCTTTCATCTTACCATATTTCCGCCAATCCCCCTTTCACCTCCTGAAATTGGTCTCTCACTTGTCGATTGACGTTCTCTGTTAAGAGTGTGTACGCTAAAAGGCAGTTTGTATTGAAAAGGAGGATCTAGTATGGAAAAAGGTTCTTTAAGTTGAAGGAGCACGGTACCGACGTCAAAACCGAACTGATCGCCAGCATCTACCTTCATGACAATGGCTATATTCTGGTCAGCGAATATTCTCGGGGCGGCGGAATGGATAACGGCTCTGTGTTTACTGGCAACGCTCAGCTTCCGCCCTCGCTCTCATTCTGTGTGGCGCTGTTTACATCTCCCCTTTGCTCTTTCCGCCGGCATGGGGCTCAACGCTTATTTTACCCTGCCGGTGGTTCAGACCTATCACTATCCCTAACAGGTTGCTCTGGCTGCGGTATTTGCGAGGCATCCTCTGTCTGCTGCACCTCGAATGTGCGTGAGGCCATCTTCAACGCCATCGAAAGAATCTAGGCTCGCCGTCTCCGTCGGCATCGAGCTTCATCGCTATCGGTCTGCAGAACTCGCGCATCGTCGCGACTCTCTACCCTGGTCACTCTATTTTTCCTTTCACGGCTCGATTGTCAAAGGAACCTTCCATACAGAAGCATCACCAAATACTTCTCGCTTTTTATCGGCATTGTCATCGCAGCCGTTCTGGTCATCAAGAACATCGAGTATCCTGATCGGCTATTCTGGCTACATGGATTCTCAGCATTCTCTGCCAGGTCGCAGGCCTTTACATACCGAATCCGGGCGGGATTCCTATTCGTGATTCCTTCGGTTTCCTCTACCACCGACCTCCATGGCTCCGACTTTTCATGTAAAATGGATTTTTCCCAGATCCGGGCGAAGGAATTCTGAGCTTCATCGTCGTCGTTTTGCCTTCCTCTTTCGTTGATATCTTCGATACCATCGGCACCTCGTCGGCTGCGCATCCGAAAGCCAGACATGCTGGATCAGGAAGAAAAGCTTCCCGGAATCAAGGGCGCTTCTTTGCAGACTGCGTCAGCACCACCATCAGCGCCATGTTTTGGTCGCTACCATCACCACCTTCGTGGAATCCTCCGCCGGCATTGCCGAAGGCAGCAGAACCAGTCTGGCTATGCATCGTTACAGGGCGCTGTTTTTGCTGTCCTCTTCTTCTCCCTCTCTTTCTCACCATTCCTTCAGCGTTTGCCCACCCGCCCTCATCGTGGTCGGTCTTCTTCATGACACATGAGTTGCGCAAAATCAGAGTGGAACCGGTTAACGGAACCATCCCTGGCTTCATCTGCATCACTCTCGCAGCTTTCCTGTTCCATCTCGAAGGCATCTCCTTCAGTATTATCAACTACACCTTGCTCAATTCCATCTGCGGAAAAGAAAGAATGTCAGCATCTGCAGCGGATTCTGACCGTCATCTTATTCTGATATCAGTTCATTGAGTTTACTTCACCTTCAGTCCCAGGCTGTCTGATCAATCTTTCACTCAGGCAGCCTGTTTTTCATAATTTTTCCTGACATTTTTGCCGATCAATATCATATTTCCATCATTTTACTTATGATGAAATGATATCTCTGAACAGACCAGTGAGATGGGCCTGCACCAACTTTGCAGATATACCCTCTTAACCCAGATCCGTCAAAGTCGCTTTCCACAGTACTCTGCTTATATCAGGACCAAAAGCTCATGATTTTCTTTTCTTTATAATCTTGCCAGCCTTGTGATCCAATAACTGCTTTAATTCGATCAAACTTAGAAAGACTGCGATACTTCAATGCTACGACTTTCGATTCATTATATAGCTTTCGGCATGATGCAAGAATAATATTAACAAAGACTCATAGCTGTTTCACGCCTCATACCACCAGTAGAACTTGCTTGAAGAGCTTCATAATATGTTTCTTTTGTCTTTTCAATCAGCATTCCATAGACATATTTCCCAGCGATGTATCCGCCTTATAGAAAAAGCAGTAAGTGATAATCGACTCATTCTACCATTTGCCGTCATGAAAGGATGGATACAGAAAGTCCAGAATGAACATAGGAATCAGGACAGTTTATCAATGCGGTCCACTTCCCACGCTTCAGGAAGCAGTACAAAAGATTCTTCCATCCTTCAGCAGTCTGAAATGGGAACCGGAATAAAATCGTACTTTCTGATGACCCTCTGAATCTGTTTCTGCAATTACATTATCAGGTTCTTATAACTACCAGCCCCCTGTAGAATAGGGTACTGGTCGATGTAACTGCTAAAATAATGTTCGTCTCAGTTGATATTCAGCCTTCGTGGATTGTGGAAAGCACTCACGATAACGGCAATTTCCTGCTCCAGATCGGTTTTGGGGTTCTGCCTTTAGCTGCAATTCTTCAAACGCTTACACGCTTGTAAAAATACCTTCGATTCGATTGGATGCTCCCATATATGAATCAAAAGCAACTTCTGAAGTGTTTTCAGTTCATCTACGTTGGATTCAGAAATGATTCCTGTTTCCTTTATGTCCGTGGATGCTGCTAACCATCTGAACAATTTCAGGTGCTGTAACTTCTCAGGACTTGCAATATATCATCAAAATCTCTCATAGAATCTCCTTCATTTTCGGTTGTCTCATCATCTTACATCAAAGTGATGGAGATTTCAATATGTATGATGGAGACAGACTCCCCCATCCAGGGGAATATCCTCATTTGGAAGAATTTTTGCTACTCACTCTTTCCTGGACTTTCTTGAGCATTGAGGTGGAAAAGAGCCATCGAAATACCACCGCGCATGGCACTCTACTTCCCGTCTCACAGGAGTGCTGGAAAAGACTGCCTCAGCGCTATGCCCAAAAATCCCAGTGAAGGGCGCCAGGGTGCATCGTCAGGCACCCACCTGAAAAAGAGGGCTGTCGCTTTTGCGACATGCCTGATAACTCTAACCAGTTCGGACCGGTGACCTTCGCACTACCATGCGACGCACTACCGACGTGCTATAGCAGCCTGTCCAATCTGCAACATGTATTAGCCTCTTGCAAACCGACGAATAATATAGCAGGAAGGCTCCTTTGTCAATCCGGTTTTCCATCTTTTTGAAAAAGAACGCCCTTCTTCTGCACTGTGATCGCCTTCCTAAGCTTTTTCATCGGAACCATCAACTCAATCAGATAGGGTAGATTTCTCCATTCCTTTCCCGAAACGATCACGAAACAATAGCATCGCGCGTCTGCACTTCCATTAGAGCCCAAACGTCTGCCCTGCCGATTTTCCAGGATCTTCATCTCTCTGCCAGATAGGGAACCATCCGCCCTTCTGTTGTAATCCAAAATCCGCACGGCGACCTCCGCTAGATTTCATCGGTTTTTGAATTAAATAGGCATCGCCTGCTCTCTGATCTCCGGGTTGAGCCTGTCCAGAAAAAAGGTCAGAGGACTCCTTTTCCTCCGGTGTTGAAAACGGGAACGTCGCGGTGGGTATCCTGCTCCCCTTCACCAGCCCTGTTCGGTGAGCTGGAGCGCATCCTGGTGACGAGGGTCGTATTCTCTATCAGCAAAATCGCGCATGACCTGGGGCGGGAGGTGGAATCGCGCGGTCTAAGAGGTAGAGATAATGATTTTATAAAAGGGTCAGATGCGAGGATGCCATCATGCACAGGAACAGCCCCGGTCTGTCTGATGTTCATGATGCTGAGTTTTCTTTTTGCAGTAAAGGCGTCATAAAGTCACATATTCTGCGGTATCCTCTTCAGACGACCGCCGCCAGCGATAACTCCGGCAAAAACCACCTCCATGAATGCGGCAGCCGCCATCTCCCTTTCTTTTACAGAAGATTTCTGTCAGCGCCAGTGCAGCAGGATCGATTGTTCCTTCGTTTCTTTGCTGACGCTTAGTTTCTAATGTTTCGGGAAAGATTCCCTCACACTCCGTAATGAGGGGCAGTAATTTCTCCAGTGTCCCCCGCACGAAGGGCATCTCCAGCCTCTGTGACACGCCTTGTCTCTTCAAAAAGTGCAGCACTGAAGGATTCACAGTCGTTTTGGATCTCCTGCCGGATTGTCGTGAGCCTCTGTAAAATCTTCTTCCGAAGACTTCGCACTAGGGCGCTCCTTTCCGAACCGTTTGGCAGGGCAAACATTTCCTTCGGAATCGAACCTGTATTCTTCGGAAGATTCGCATGCCTTTCCGGTATTGACGATGATCAGGTCGCTGTCCAGATCGTCAAAAGAAAATCGACTTTTCTACCTGTACGCCCTCCCGGAAATCCAGAGGATCGCCGCCAAAAGGCACAGGCCATCCTGATCCTGAGGCCGGATGCCTTGTCCCGAAGTGATTTCTCGCATATTGTCCGGCCCTTGCATAGTCCGCCGCCTGCATCTTCTCTCCATTGTAAAATGGTTGAGCACCGTGCAGATCAGCATCTCAAAAGAGGCAGAGAAGAAACGCTGCCGAAGGAATGACATTGCTGGTCACTAGGCACGGAATCCGCCTGCCTGAAAACCTGCCGCCTTGATGCCTCTACAATCCCCTGCCAGGAGAGAGGGTCCCTTTGCGGTGCAGTGTCTCTCCCATGCGCTCTCACCTGTATCTCCACTTCCGAAATCCTCGGAGACCACTGTGATTTTGCCATCGTCCGTTTTTCTCCGCTGCACAGATGGTATCCATAGTAATACTGGCGCAGGGATCTTCCTCCGTTAGTGATCCACGTGATTCTCCAATGATCTCGGTTCTGCCGGGTGCCGTAAATCGGACAGCTCCGCTTCCCGAATCGTTTCTCAAAGCCTTCCTTCAGTGTGCACATAGCGAAACAGCCGTTTGCACTCCTCGCCGTAGATCTCTCTTGGTCGTCTCCTCCGACATCCTGCTCATTGCTTGTCCCCCTTTTCATCCCTGCCTGTCGCATTCTTCAGTCAATGAAACGGTCAAAGGCTTTTCTTCCTCTTCATCCTCTTTAAAACGCCACGTGCTCCAGCACCTGGCAAAGACCTGACCGATCTCTCCTTCAGAATCCGGTCAATTGCGCTTCGGAAGCGGCGCTTCTCGTAGGACTGCTTCTTTTTGTATTCCGGATGCCTGTCCGAATTCCCTTCAGCCACGAGTGCACGTAGCTTCTTGGTTCCGGCACCTCTTCGATCTCTTTCCTGTAGCACAAGGTCTTCCATCTGATCGATCTCCATGGCGTAACCCTGCCGGGCAGACCGCCAGTCCCATGACTTCGATCAGACCGATATTCTCCTTCTTGATGTGATGGGTTCCTCGTGCGGGTGAAAGATGCCAAGCGGATGTTCCTCTGTCGTCCGGTTGTTCCGAAGCACCAGATCCGTTCGATCTCCCCTCCCGCATCCTTGCAATCGGCGTGATGGTATTGTGGGATCCCTGCTCACTCTGCAGAATCTGCACGCTTTCATCGCTCATAAAGAGTCTCCAGGCGGTCAAAATCTTGGTGGCAAGCTCGATCAGCGGATCCGGTGTATCTGCGCTTAGCCGAAGCACCGACATCGGCCAGTTCACGATGCCCGCTTCCACTTCCTCGTAGCCGGTGAAGGTGACCTGTTTCCGGATTGCCGCTCTCTCCATCGCTAAAGGTATATCTGACTCCTGGAAAATGTTCATGCGTCAGATGGAGCCGCCCCACAATGGGAGGTCGGCATTGATCCGACGGTATAATGCGGAACATCATGACAAATTCAAAGACGAACAAAGTCCGCGGTCAATTAACATCGGTCTGTGCTCTCCGGAGAGCACATGATGCGGTCTCCTGCTATAATAGACGTAAGGCGAATATTGCAAATACCATCTTTCCGCTCCCAGGGTCAGTGGAATCAGGCGAAGAGTCTGCCTGGCCGGATGATCCGCTCTCCACATATCCCTCATTCTCCGGACAGAGCAGACACTTCGGGTAGGCTGCACTAGCATGGTTCTTGGCCGCCGCGAGTGCTTCGGATCTTTTTCGGCTTGGACAAATTGATCGTCATATCCAGGTCCCGTATTGGGTCCGAAACGACCACTTACTGTCCTTGCGACCCTCTCCGTCCGGATGTAATTCGTATCTCCTGCCAGCCGGTAAAAAGTAATCTGTAGCATCCTCCGGATCGTCCTCATACTTCTCCCAGAGGTTTCAATCACCTCTGAAGGTCTGGATGTGAAGTACCTCCATGGTCTGGTATCCAACAGGTCCCGGTCCGTGTGCTGCTTCTTCGATGATGCCGCGGCAGATGGCATCGTCCAGCAGAATTCCTAAAATCTCATCCAGAGATTCCGCTTCCTCCTTTGTCTGTTCTCCTTCTTTTTCTTCAAAATGGAAAGAAACAGACGGCTCCACCCTCAGAATATCAAAGAGCCTGTTTGCCGCATATCCTGCCATCCTCCCTGCCGATCAGTTTCGACGATTCCATACCGCACCAGTTTTCTGACCGCTTCCTCTCTCCTACTCTCCGTTTGTTCGATCATCTTCCCCCTGCCCTCTCTAAAAGTACTTTTGCTGCATCAAACGCTCCAAAATCCCCCTGCAAACAGGTTAGCATCGAATCCGGATCCTTTGACACTCGTATCATTTTTATCACAAATATCCAAACGATATGACGCTCTCTTCTGCGAGATGCCTTCCTCATCTCTCTCTTACTTTTTACTGACAAAAGCCAGGCGATCACCGAATAAATTCCGGTTTGTCAGCTGCAGGCAAGGGATCGCAAGAAACAGGCAGCGGGTAGCTAGTTCATGTGCATCGAGGAGAACGGCCATAAACGGTCCTCGAGACCAGCTCATTTCCCCTCCCAGCATGGGCAAAGCGAACCACGCAGCCCTGCGCGCATTGCGTGATACAAAGATCAGACTAGGGGGATGTGACATGCACTGCAGTGTCTGGCGTAGGTAGCGCAAAAAGGAAGCATGGCGGACAGGTTCGTCCCCTTAGTGAAAAATCCCATCAGGGTTTCCCCCGACCAGCATAGGGGTTCCGGCCACGAAGGAATACAGACCAGCGCAAGGACTGCCTGTCTGGTTCCCTTCGGATCTCTCATCGTCTCCCTTTTCCATAATTCTGCCCGCAGAAGGTTGCCATGCCTGTCCCATGAAAATCATTCCCTGCATCACCAGATTCTGCAATTTTCGAGGCTCGCTGTAAATGCCGCCACTGCAACGGAACCAGAGATTGATGGCACTTTGCATGATCATGGTGCCGGATGCCGTGATGGCAGAGTGCGGTGCCATCGGCAGTCCACAGATCAACTGATGCCTCGTATCCTGTGCGCTCAGATGCCGTCTTTTGTGCCTTCGAGGCGGGCATCGGTATTTTTACAAAAATATAAACGGCACAGAGGACGGCGGATGCTTGAGAGATCACAGGTTGCAAGCAGCGCCGTCCCGCATCGCAGTCATTGATAATCAGCACCAGATCAGCACCACGTTCAGGCAGGCGGAGAAAACCAGAAGAAGAGCGCCTCACTGTGCGCGACTGCCGCAGGTAGGAAGAAAGCGGGATTGTAATAGATGCTGACTGCGCTTCCGGCACAGATAATGGTGATATAGGTCCAGGCATCCTGATAAATATCCGCCGGTGTGTTCTCTGACATGCAGAATGCCGCGCATCGACCAGGTGGACAACAGCGTTACCACAGCGATACAAAGGCGGACAACAAGTTCCGTCTGACCACACTGCTAGCGGCGGTCGCTATCCCTGGCTCCCGTAACGCACTGCTAGGTCAGCACCGTAAAACCGGGTCGTGAGCCCCTGCGAAGCCCAGGACCGAGAACATAATCGTTCCGTCGATCCGACGGCAGTAGCGCCTTTTCTCCTACGAAAACGGCCGACGATGATGGTGTCCGCCATGTTATAGATCTGCTGAAAGACATTCCCCGATGAAAGAGATCACATGAACTTGAGGATGAGACGGGAGCTTCCCACCGTCATATCGGTTTCTGCATTTCCTTTGCGCTTCTTCATGACTGCTCCTTTCTGCGCCGACGCGGTTTCTGTCAGAACCGCATCCATCCGGACATCGTGCTCTCGCAAGGAGATTTGCCGACAACAGGCTCTCCCTGCACAAAACGACTTTATCAATCCGCATATTGTACCGGCCAAGAACCGGTCATATATCCCCGCCCTGTCCGAGACGGATGCCGTCTCTCGTGCAGGAAAGGCAGGGAATCAGAAACAAGTTCCAGACTGCCTCGACGATCCGCTCCATGCCTCTCCGGCTCCTAAAATTCCCCAGCGTCTGCGCCTTCCAGCCGGTGAAAAGTCCTTCAGACGGTAGACCTCCATCCTGCCGCCAGACATACTGCTTTGGAACAGCGACCGTCTTGCCTCAAGAAGCGCATCCTGAATCAGCGCTCGGTATCGATTTCCAGTCCAGGCTCACACAGCGAAAATAACCTTTGCTCGTTGATAAAGGGAAGGCTAAGAACAGCACGGAAGATCCGTGCATCGGACCTTGCACTTCTCCTCTGGGGAAAAGCAGCGAATCTGTGCACGGATCTTTTCTCTCAGTTTCTTTTTGATCTCAGTCTGATTCTGATGGAAAAAGTTCTTCCATTGCTTCTTTCTCATTTTCCTGCCGCTTTCAGACGGACAGAACACGCTTATTCTACCTCTTTTGCCTTCACCGCCTCTGCCGTAGCTCCCCGTCCTTCACCACAAAACGGATCGTATCATGGGGCTCTACTTTATCTTCCAGAATCAACTTCGCAGACAGCGCTCTACATATTTCTGCAGATGCCTTCGAAGCGGTCTGGCTCCGTGAGTCGGATCAAAGGCATGATCCACGACATACTGCTTGGCTTCTTCTGTCATCTCGATCGAATCTCGCGGTCTGCCAATCTGCGATTGATGCCTGCAATCAGTGCATTTACAATGCCTGAAATGCTTTTCCTTCGTCAAGGGCGCAGAGAATAATACTCATCAGACGGTTTCAAGAACTCCGGACGGAGTGCGCACGCAACTCCTCCGATGGTCTCCTTCTGTGCCTCATCTGCGATCGTTCCGTCTTCACGGATGCCGGACAGCAGCGCCTGCGCCGCCGATGTTGCTCGTCATAATCAGAATCGTGATTCTAAAATCAACCGTCCTGCCTTGGGAATCGGTCACCTGCCCGTCATCCAGCACCTGTAAAAGCACGTTGAATACGTCCGGATGCGCCTTTTTCAATTTCATCAAATAACACCACAGAGTAGGCTTTCTGCGCACCGCCTCGGTTAACTGCCCGCCTTCTTCGCAGCCGACATGTCCAGGTGCCGCACCGATGAGGCGGGATACGGGTATTTCTCCTGTGTTCGCTCATGTCGATCCGAACCATATTATTCTCGTTGTCAAAGAGCGCTGCAGCAAGCGACAGCGGTTCCGTCTTACCAACGCCGGTCGGTCCGAGAAAGAGGAAGGAGCCAATCGAGCTTTGCCTGGATCTTTGATCCCCGCCTGTGGAGCGCATGATGGCCTCCGCCACCTTGGATACCGCCTCTTCCTGACCGATCACCCTCTGATGCAACAGTTCCTCCAAATGCAGGGTCTTGCTGCGCTCGCTCTCGGTCAGCTTGGCGACCGGGATTCCGGTCCAGCGGGAGACGATTTTGGCAATTTCCTCCTCCGTCACACGGTCATGTGCTACGTCAGATCTCTATCCTTCGCCTTCTCAATCTCCTCTTCCAGTTCCTTTTTGCAGTTCCGGCAGCTTTGCTGTAGGGTTAACTCGCCGGCCTGTTATAATCGCCCCTTCTGCTCCGCTGCCTCGGCATCGCGTCTGGTCTGTTCAATTTCCTCCCGCAACCTGGACTGTTCGCCCAGCAGCTCTTTCTCGTTTTGCAGCTGCGCGCAGGCGTGCTGTATTCTTCCTTGGCTTCCGCCAGTTCCTTTGCAGACTCTTCAATCTTTCTGCAGAGAGCGAATCGTCCTCTTTTGAGCGCTGCCTCCTCGATTTCAACTGGCGAATCCGGGATCCAGTTCATCCATTTCCGCCGGCTGGAATTCAACTCCGTCTTAATCAGGGCATAAGCCTCATCCATCAGGTCGATGGCTTTTATCCGGCAAAAACGATCGGTGATATACCGGTTGGAAAGCGTCGCTGCCGCTACCAATGCATTGTCCTGAATGGCAACATGATGGTAGTTCTCATACCGTTCCTTTCAGACCGCGCAGAATGGAAATGGTATCTTCCACCGTCGGCTCATCCACCATCACCGGCTGAAATCTTCTTTCAGAGCGGCGTCCTTCTCAATATACTGCCGGTGATTCATTCAGGGTCGTTGCGCCGATGCAGTGCAACTCTCCCTCGCCAACATCGGCTTCCAGAGATTTCCCCACATCCATGCTGCCCTCGGTCTTACCGGCGCCGACAATGGTATGCAGCTCATCGATGAGGATGATCTCCCCTCCGACTGCCTCACATCTTCGAGTACCGCTTTCAATCTCTCTTCAAATTCGCCCCCTGTGTTTGGCACCTGCGACCAAACTCCCATGTCCAGTGAAAAATCTTCTTATTCTTCAGCTGTTCCGGCACGTCTCCTTTGCAATTCTCTGGGCAGAGCGCTTCTACTGCTGCCGTCTTACCGACTCCCGGTTCCCCGATCAGAACAGGGTTGTTCTTGGTCTTTCTGGAGAGATCCGAATACATTTCGAATCTCTTCATCTCTGCCGATCACAGGATCCATCTTCTGGCTTTAGCCTTGGCGACCAGCTCCGTGCCGTATTTTTCCAAGGTGTCTAGGTGGCTTCCAGTTATCGCTGGTCACGTTGCGGTTCCTCTCGCTCCGCAGCGCCTCTAGAAAGGAGGATCTGGTGATTCCGAACTCTTCAAAATCTCTTTCACTTCCGGTTCGGCTGTCTTGAGCAGCATCAAAAGAGATGCTCTGCGAAACATATTCGTCTCCAGCGCCTGCGCCTCATCCTCTGCTCCGGTCAGCACCTGATTCAGATACTGCCGACATAAGGTTTGGCACCGTCACATGGTCCTCTTCTCTAACGCCTGCCGGACGCGATTCTCAAAGGCAGCCATATCGACGCCCATCTTCTCCAAAGCCCGAATCAGAGGAATCCTCTACCTGCAATAAGCTGTGACACAGATGTTCCTGCTCGATTTCCTGGTTGCCGTACTCCATTGCGATCTTCTCACATCCGTTCACCGCCTCGATGGACTTCTGTATTAAATTTCTGTATATTCATAAGCTTCCTCCGATCCCAAACAAAAAGCAAACTGTTATCTATGTTCTATTACCAAGTATAACGAGTTTGCTCTTCAAATCTAAGCATTTCTTTGTAAAAAGATAAATCTCAATGACCCGTATCTCTGGAAAATCCTTGCACTGTTGTTCTGCACGGTCTGCGTCGGTGCATATTCTGCTCCCTGAATAAAAAGCGTGTAGCTGCTGCGACTGGTCAGCAGATTCACCGGGATTACGCAGAGCCGCTCCGTCCCACATGCGGTCGCCACCTTGTCCGGAAAAGGAGCCGGTCGTTTTCTCCGATAGTGATACCGCGCGAGCCTCGTCATCAGTCTAACATATATCGCCGGTGTCCAGCGAAGTATGAGTCCATTCCCGAATATCATTGCCGACCTGCACCCAGCGCAGCGATCCCGCCTTTTGGTGGCACCGTGCCGTCAGATTGATGACCGTCACTGTCTCGTGCGTCCGCCTGAAATCATTCCCGCCGTGTAGCGGATTCTGCAATGAGGCGGTTGCCTGCAGTCCGTTGCAGAGGCTGCTCTCCGTCTGTGTAATCGGCGTATGGTCCTTTCCTTCCTGCGCCATAGTGGATCCCGTCAGAAGAAGTGCCGACCATACTGATCTGGTAATCGCTGAGCGTGCCGATTTCCCTCCGGCTGAATATCCAGCGTGATTCCGCCCACGTCATTGATGACCTGCGTCAAACCTCCGAAACCCACTGTCACAAAGTCGGTAATGTTCAGATCCAGATTGGAGATTTAACATGGCAATCGCCTGCTCCGGACCGCCTTTCTGGCATAAGCCACATTGCATTTGGTAAACACGCCGTTTCCACGTCCAGATAGGTATCCCGTAGACGGAGACCATTTTGACTTCGCCTGTTTCGATTATTGATTGATGCAATAATGCATGGTGTCCGAACAGGTGCTCTTTTCCAGCTCTTTTTCCCTGGAATCACCCGAAGAGTGCGATATTGGTATGCCGCCAATATCTCTTGCAATGGAGCGACTGACCACGCCGGAAGATGCCGATTTTTCCTGCAAAAAGCAATTTTTCAACAAAATCAGCCATCCGACCAACGTCAGAGAAATCTCCGGATGCTTGCGAGAAGGATTTCTTTTGTTTGGATCTTCTTGCTCCTAGTGCCTTTCTGCAAACGTGCGGCGCTTTTGCCCTGCTGCTTTTCTACCAATGCGTAGGGGCTTACTCCCGATAGGTGGTGTCCTGCGCCTTTCTGACCAATGCGTGAGCTTATTCCCGATGGGTGGTGTCACTGCGTTTTTCTCCTGCATCTCCTCTTTCGGGTATTTTGGAGACTCGTGATCGTCAGGGTCGGAAATTCCGTTATAAATCAAGGCAGACTCCCATAATCCGGATAAAGGTTCTGGTCACGATTCCCGATCTGGTCAAAAGACTACTCCAATCAGAACCGTAATCAGGGCAAAATCAGAAGGACAGTACCAATAACGATCCTTTCCTGGTTCTCAGTGCGATGACCTGTGCCGATTCATTACGCCGCTCACCAGAATCACGATGCCGAAGATCTTCGGAATGAATAGAATGAAGCTGTTTACATGCGTTAAAAAGAATGATGCCGAAAGCCGTGATAATCCCGCCAATGCCCAGGATCATCCCGCTGTAAAGCCTTCTCTCTGTTTGGCATCAATCACCATGAAAAGGCAAAGCCGACCAGAATCACCATCCAGGCAATGACGGTGCACAAGCTCGCCGAAAACCCCGGCCAAAAAGGCATGACCGCCCCGATCACCAGGCAGAACGGATCGCATCCGCCACAATATTTTGCTTCATCCTACTGATAAAATCCATCATTTCCGTCTTCTCCTCGCTGTCTTTGCTAGATGCTGTTTCGCTGATGCTGTCATTTTCCTATACTCATCGGATTCTGAAGGCGCTCTTCCAAAGTTCATAGATTTCTTCTCCCCGCCTTATTGAGTGCGGAAAACAGGATAAGCGCTTCATGGTCACTTTACAGACCAAGTTCCTTCCTCAGTTCCACCGGCCTCTTCCTGCCTTCACTTTTGTTTCAGCTTGTCACCCTTGGTGGCAATGACGATCATGGCAGGTCTGCGCTCTTGCCCAGTCACGCATCATCAGGTCGTGTTCTGTCGGCGCATGCCGGAGTATCCAGCAAACAGAAAGTTGCAGCACCTGCGACGTATGCAGATATCTCAATCATCGGTCCCCACTTGGCCACCTCCTTGCCTGAATGCCTTGCATATCCATATCGGGCAGATCTGCACGAAATAAAAGCGGTCGTTGACCTTATAATAATTGATCGTCTGCGTTTTTCCGAGTCTGAGAGGTTCTTGCGAGGCTTTTCTCTGCATCAGTGCAGTGATGAGCAGCTCTTTCCACATTGCTCCTGCCAGGCAAAGGCACCTATTCACCTCCTCGTGGGATGGCAGCTGCGAGTGATTCACCAAACGGTTTCCAATTCGGCACTTTTTATCACCATATCCTGTGTACTCGCTTGTGGCGTCGAAGGCATTTGACATCCACGATCAAACGACACCTTTTTCAGAGGCGACTCCGACAAAAAGAACAGCCGGAGAACGTCCTGTTCCCCGGCCCTATCCGTTCTATCCTAAAGCTATCTTGCCTTTTTGTATGCGGCGCTTCTCACGTACGAAGCGGGTTTCGCTCCCTTCTCACGCGCTTCTCGTGATGACGCATTCCGTCACATTTTTCGTCCGACGGATCTCGCCATCACATCCATCATGGTCTTTCCGCCAATGGGCGGAGACCTCTTGCGTCTTTCTCTCATGGCTTCTTCGGCAATCAAATCAATGGCATCATCCTCAAAATGAAGGAAACATGATCGAAATCGAAGCTTCCGATACTGCTTCACCAGCGCATTTTCGGTTTTCACCAGAATCTGCTCAGCGCCTCCCTCGACAAGCCTTCAGTGTTACGTGATCGTGCACGTCCGACAAACTCCGGGAATCAGCGAACTTGACCAGATCCTGCGGTGAAACCTTCTTCAATCACCTCGCCGGATCTCCCGCTCCGTTTTATCTGCGATTTTCACATTGAATCCGGTGCGGGAACGAGTCCAATCTAGCTCACAATCTTCTCAGTCCGTCAAAAAGCTCCTCCGCAGATAAACAGGATATTGCTGGTGTCGATCTGGATCAGTTCTGATGGAGTGCTTCCTGCCGCCTTGCGGAGGAACGGAAGCGACGGTCCCTCTACGATCTTCAAAAGAGCCTGCTGCACCCCTCACCGGAGACATCGTCGAGGTGGATGACGTTCTCCCCCTTCTTGGTGATCTTGTCAATTTCGTCAATATAGATAATACCGTACTGCGCACGCTCCACATCGTAGTCCGCATCCTGTGCAGCTTTAAGAGAATATTCTCTACATCTTCTCCGACTATAGCTGCTCCGTCAGGGTGGTTGCGTCTGCAATGGCAAAAGGCATGTGATGATCTTCGCCAGCGTCTGCGCCAGGTGAGGTCTTACCGGGAGCCGGTAGGCCCGATCGTGATGATATTGCTTTCTGCGGTTCCACGTCGTCGGCGAATCTGTCTCCGTGCCGTCACTCGTTTATGTGATTATAGACAGCCACAGAAAGAACCTTTTTGGCTCTTCCTGTCAATGACATATTCGTCCAAAATTGCCCAGTCTCCTGCGGTTTCAGCAGATGGATTTCCTGTTCCTCGCTGCGGCTCATTCTCGTCCTCAAATTCTTCTTCGATGATATGTCAGCACAATGTCACGATTCATCAGATATAGACTACCACGGACCGGCAATCAATTTATGAACCTGATCCTGTGTCTTGTTAGAAAGAGCAACGAATCTCGCCTGTAATCTTATTCGTGATCATTTACCTCCTTGTTCAGATGGATAGGCAGGTTACTCCTTGCTTCCGCCGTCCTTTTGGTCCGCTTCCACGAGCCGCCACCACGGAATCAATGAGACCGTACGCCTTGGCTTCCTCTGCGTCCATCCAGTTGTCACGCTCGGTATCAGCCGCCACGGTTTCGTAGAAGCCTGTACCTGTATCGGACAAAATGCGGTTTAACTTTTCTTGGTTCTTCAAAAATATGTTTGGCGGCAATTTCGATTTCGTCGCCTGTCCCTCGAGCCTCCACTGGGCTGATGAATCATGATCTCCGGCATTTGGCAGCGCCATCCGTTTGCCCTGGTGCGCCATAAAGAAGGCGCCCATAGCTTGCAGCCATCCGATGTAAAATGGTAGACATCGCACTAATATAGCGCATGGTGTCATAAATCGCCATTCAGGTGATCTCCTCCGGGACTGTTGATGTAAAGTGGATGTCCTGGAAGGATCTTCCGCCTCCAGGAAAAAGCTGTGCAGCGACTACGGCAGCCGAATTTGCATTGACTTCTTCTCCTAGAAAAATAGTCCGATCCTTTAAAAAGTCTGGAGTAGATATCTAGGGCGTTCTCCTCTGGATGTCTGCTCAATGACATAAGGAATGAGACTCATAAATACGAACTTATCCTTTTCCGGAACGGTGCGCCTGTATTCTGCGCCCTGCTCCTTCTTCTCTTCCAGAAGCCTCTTTTCCTTACCGGCTTCTTTTCTTATCCTTTCTGCTTCACTTCCTTGGCATGATCGACAAGGAACTGCTTCGCTCTCAACCGCAAGATCCTTGATCTGCTCCTTATCGCTCTCCTGCATCGTTTCCTTCTTTCCACTTCCATGTGTACTGGGACGTGATGTCTTTTAATTTATTTTCACATCCTCTTCGGTGGCCTCGATCTTTTTCCGCTGCAGCGACCGCTTCCAGGCAAAGTCTGATTTATGCGCTCGATGGCCTGCGGGCAGATCTGTGTCCCGGCATCTGTCGGCGCTGCTGCCCGTATACTGCAAATAGCTCTGCAGGTTCAATCCCTGCATCTGCACCCTGTCTTCCAGAAGTCATCCAGCAGTGCGACGCGCCTGGGTGGTCACCATGGCTTCGGAAGTTCGATTTCGAATCCAGAATCAGTGCTGCCACCGCCTCATTTTCCTTCTGTGCGCTTTGCGCTTTCTTCCTTGCGCTTTAGCCGCTTTTCCTTCAGATCTCTCTTATATTCTTCAGCGTATCGAATTCGGAAACGTCGGAGGCGAATTCATCGTTCAGCTCCGAAGTTTCTTTTCCTTGATGCTGTTAATATGGCACTTAAAGGTAGCCTCTTTTCCGGCAAAGACTTCTCGCGATAATCGCAGGGGAAGGTCACCTTCACTCGCGGTCCTCTCCGATTTTTCTTGCCCGATCAGCTGATCCTCAAAGCCGGGATCAGCTGCCGGAACCGATCGTAAGCGGCTGGTCTTCTCCCTTTCCGCGGCAAAAGGCCTTTCCATCCACAATCCCTCATAGTTCAGGTGGATCCTGCATCGTCTTCTGCCCGGTCGATCCGTAATATCCACCATCCGCGCATTGTTGTTGCGCTGTTTCTCGATCTCGGCATCTACATCTTCATCCTTCACCTCGTTTCGGTTTGGACTACAATTCCCTTGTGTTGCCCGTGTCCGACCGGAAGCCGAGAGCCACCTTGGCCGTGAAGATAAAGGTTTGCCCTCTTTCAATCTGTTCTACGGAAAGCTCCGGATCGAAACAATCTCCTCCTTGCTTTCCTCCACCGCCTTCGGATATTCTTCATAGATCCTTCATTGGCGGCATCATCGTAGAAAATGCCGCTTCCCGTAAATCTGTTCGATGACTCTGCGAGGCGCCTTCCCTGCCGAAACCGGGTACATTGATTCTGCTTTTATTTTTCAGATAAAGCCTGATCGATCGCGCTTTTCAGTGTCTCTTCGGATACTTCGACGGTCAGCTTTTGCCATCCCTTCATCCAGCTTTTCAACTTTTAACGCTCCATTCGTTAACCTTCCTCCTTTGCGTGTACGCATTCGTCAATTATATCTAACTGATTCTATGTTATAAGTGCCAAAGCAAATGTCTGTCACGCAGCATTCCGATCCGGGCAGTACAGGATCCCTTTCCGGTCATAGCGCCGGGATAAAAAGCTATTCACAGCAGGATCATCTTCCCTCGGTAGGTCGGTATACGATCTGCTCCTCAACTCCTCGCTTTATCTTTGCCCGCATAATCACTCGACAATTTTCAACCCAAAGTCGATGGCGCAGCCATACCGCGGGCCGTGATGAGATTTCCACTCACCGCTGTTGTGGTATCCGGGATCTGCGCCCCTTCAGTTCCCCTTCCATGGTGGGATAGCGACCGCCTGTTTCCCCTCAAGGACACCGAGATGTCCTAAGATTCTGGGTGCTGCACAGATCGCCGCTACCTGTCTGCCGGTCTGCATAGCGGATTTTTCCTGCAGAAGCGTGCAATTTTTCCAGAGTGTCCGTTCCCCGGAAGGCCACCGGGCAAAATGATCATGTCGAGCTCTTCAAAATCGATGTTTCGATGACCTCATCCGCCGTCACCAAAAATTCCATGCAGAACCGTGAACTTCTTTTCCTCCGAGATGGACACCGTTTGAGATTTCCAGCCGTGCCTGCCTTTGCCAGATCCACCACGGTTAACGCTTCGATCTCCTCGAACTCTTCTGCCAGAAATAATGCGATTTTTCTTCACTTCTCTTTGCCTTCTTTCCTTTGTTTCAAAGCTACTGCGCATCTGCCGTAGATGCTAGCTTAAATCTCTGATATGGGCAGCCAGTTCTTTCGTGCAAGTGCCCTCCTGCATCCGCGAGGTCCAGTTTCTGCCAATCCCGTAGACGGCATATTGATTCTGCCTTCTTCCCGACCTCCAGATAGTCCTGCATCAGGATCACCACAGTCTCCGCAACCGACATGAGGCAGTCGGACTCGCGGGCATCGCGAATCTTCTTGTTCTGGCTGACGTTCAGGTACTCTGTGGCAAACTTCCGGTCACGGGCGCTCAATCTATGAATCCACCCTGCTGTCGTGTTGTTATCATGAGTCCCCGTATACACCACGCAGTTCGTGCCATAATGATGAGGCAGATAATCGCTCTCTTCTCTGGAACTCAAAAGCAAACTGCAGTACCTTCATCCCCAGAAAACCGGGTCTTTTAACAGTCTCTTGACGAGGGCGTTAAACAACCCAGATCCTCACGCAATCACCTTTCGATCTCCAGTTTTTCCTGCATCGTCTCAAACAACCAAAGCCGGGGCCTTTTCTCCACTCTCCGTTCATGGCCGTCTCATCCTTGCCGGGAACCGCCTCAGAAGGAATCAAAGCCCGGAAATGGTCGATTCGAAGCACATCCACCAAATCAGTTGCTGCGCCGAAGTCGATTCATCCACCAGGCAACCCATCGTTTTTGTGATAATCCCAGCGGTAAATCGGATTTCCCCAAAGCTGACCGGGCTGCAGAAAAGGCTGGGATCCGGCGGGCAGCCCGCAGCATCAATCGGTTGCGCCTTCTCGTCTAACAGAAAGAGTTCCGGATTCGCCCAGGTGTCTGCGGAATCAGCCGCATAGATCGGAATATCTCCAGTGATGAAATACCGTTCTCATTGGCAGCCTGCGTTTCAGGTCGTTCCACTGTTTTTGCGATGAACTGCAGAACCAGTAGAAATTACATCCTCATCAGCTACTGTAGTGATCTCCTGCAGCGCCTTTTCCTTCCGCAATTTCAGGTCCTGTCTCTCACTCGCTCCACGGCTTGCCGTCATGATAGTCCTTGGCACCATGAAAGCGCATAATCGTTTAACCAGCCCTCATTTCCTTGACGAAAAGCGGCTACTCCTGCGCCATTTTGGGATCTGCCGAAGCAAAGAGTCCGCTGTTCTGAAACGCCTTCAAAAGAAGCTTCCTGCGGTTTTGAAACAGCAGCTAATCTACAAAGAGCTCCCCAAAGTCCAGCGCCTCCTGCAGTCCTGCTTCTTCAAGGCCGTCACGATCAGGAATTCGGAATCGATCAGATAGAGTTCAACGCATAGGTGGAAAAAGACTGGTAGGGGGAATCTGCATGCCCCTGTAGCCTATCCGGAAGAATCTGCCAATAAGTCTTGTCCCCGGCTTTCAGGAAGTCCACAAAAGTCATAGGCCGCCTGCCCGTAGGTTCCAATGCCGTAACGAGACGGAAGCAAAAGTAGGAAGTGATTCCACTGCTGCGTTTGCCCAAGTTATGTTTTGCCATCGTTTGCCTTTTCGCGGAATCTCTGTTCCGCTATCGTTCCGCTCTCGCATGAGTCCTCAAATGCGAAAGCGAACCGGACGATCAGGTCCCTAATTTCCGTAGCCAACTTTCGATGATGATTCAAGCGTGTCCGACGCTCTCTCAGATAACGATCACCGCACGCACTCTGCTCATGGTCGGTCTGTGCTGATCCCCTCAGGTATGCTGGACAATCCTGCGGATTTTGCGCTCGCTTTCCGGATCCATATTCTCTGCAATGGTACTGATCATTTAAGTCTCCTAACAGCCGAAAAATTCTCCCGCCTCTCTCTGATCTCTTCTAAGGCCGCCTGATCCTCTCCTTCTCCGCCGTTCGAAGAGCTGTACATGAGGGTAGATGCGTATGGCATCCGACCGAGCAAGGAAAGGCGCATCCTGCGCTGCAAAAATTCTCCTTTACGCAGCGGTATTCATGTGATTTCCAGTGTCACAAACCTTACTGCATAATCATAGAGAAAATGGTACAAAACCAGTTTCGCTTCCAGCGAGTGGAAAAAGTAAACCTCTGAAATATGCGCCTCCGCGAACCATTTCGTCGGTGGAAGCATGCGCATAACCAGCAAAGGCGAAAACTCTTCATGCAGCCGTTGATGATCCGATCCTGCTTTTCTTTTCAGGTCGAAAAATTTTTCGTTCAATCGACTCTCCTTCTCGTTGACCTTTACGGTCTATTCACAAATATAGCACTCCCCGCCATGAGTTTGCCACAGGAAAAGCAGTCTTTTGTCTCTTTTTTCTTCCATTCAGAGAGGCTGTATTACAATGGGGACGAACATTTCAGAAAAACAGATCATGATGTCAGGAAGGGTGATTGGCAATAGCAAAGAATAACGGATTCAGCAAGCTTTTGGCTTTTTGTGTAGTGGCAGGCTGGCGCTGCGCCGCAGGCGCTTATTATTATCTGACCAGACGCGACAAGGCTCTGGAAGACGATTTTGATGATGATTTTGACAACTTCGATGATTTTGAGGACGGAGCGAAACGCCTTCCACGCAAAATATGTCGATTTGGAGCCTTCTCACTGACGAAGAGATGCGAAATCTTCTTCCGGTGAAGCAGATTCTTCAGGAAGCGAGATCAATTGGAGAACAGCAAGATTAATCTTCAACGACGGAGAATGGACGGAAGCAGCTGTCAGAACTAGAATCTCTTAGAACTTGTTGTCAAGCGGCGAGGGATCGTTCCACATGCGGAGCTACTTCGCACTACAGGTCTGCCAGTACTTCCTGTAAAATGTGCAGCCTTTCTTGTTTTCATTTTCAGTAAGTCCCTGCATAACCCAAGACCAGAGGGTCTTTGCAAGTAAGTTCTTTCTCCGTCAAATCAGAATCAGTGCAGAGGATGAGACGAGGGCCCTGCTTTTGTAATTTCTGAGCGATCTTTTTCCCTTCATCAGCGCAGCGGAGAAAGATCGTTTCTCTTTTTCTCAGCAGGACATGGAGTCCCGCACCTGTACCTGTTTCATTAATTCTCTTTTAGCGCCTCGGTCACCGCATCACCAGCTCCTGCTTCTGCTATGCCGTCTTCTCATCTTGTTCAGATGGCGTTCACCTTCCCTCAGAAACTTTCCTACACTGCCTGATCCAGTCTGACACTCGTGCGGGAATAGCAGGAGCAGTTTTGCGCAAAGCGTCGAGTAGCGTCTCCGGCAGCACCATATAACGATGCGAATGGCTGGGGCGGTTGCCTTGGAGAAAGTCCCCATATAAATGACACGTCCTCTTTTATCCATTCCCCTGCAGCGAGGAACGGGTCTACTATGGCGGAATTCGAATCGTAATCGTCTTCAATCAGGAAGCGGTCGTCTTCCTCCTCCGCCCAGGCAAGCAACTCTCCCTTCTCCCGGCAGGCATTGTAAGTCCCGGTGATACTGTCTGCCCGGGCATCAGAAAGACCAGGTCAAACCTTGCTTTTTCTCAAATGCTCAGGCACCATGCGTTTTTCATCCATTGGGATCAGGGAGCACGGATTCCCCAGTCGCTTGAAAATCTCCTTTCCCTCACATAGAGACTTCTCCATAGCGTCTGCCTTCACCCAGAATCTGTCGAAAGCTAGCATGAGAAGGTAATCTCTCCGCCCGATGACGATACGGGACGGATTGCAGAACCCCGCGGGAAAAGAGGCAATAGTGCGAGATCGCTTCCCCTGAGCGAAAGGTCGCCCTGCTGCTCTCCAGTGACAGCAGCCTCTCCCTCTAAGAAGGCCTCTTTGATTAACTTCTCCAGGTCGGAAAGGAAGGCGGTCATATCATGTCCCGGGAAAAATCAATCCTCTTTTCTTTCTTTGCACGAGAAAGAGGAGAAGGGTCCTGCTTTCTCCTTCTCTGCATTCTCACCGTCTTATACAGAAGCGAAATATCGAAACAGTATCCTTTTGGTCAGCGTCCAGATAGCCTTCGGAAAGGGGTTGTCATAGGCGGCTGATGTCGTCGTTCCTGAAAACAGATAAAAATCTGCCAGAAAAGCGGGTCAGAGAAAGCCGCTCTCCCCGCACGCAGCTTCCCTGTCAGGATATCCTTCGAATGGCCTGGTAATCTGCCTGCATAGCATGCTGCCCTTTAATGCAATCGAGGCCATTACTGAAAGCAGCATCTCTTCATCGCCTTGGTCGCCAGTACCATTTAACTGCTCAATCCGATTTTTCAAATTGACTACCGTTGCCACGCATCAAGATCGACGACTTAACGAGTTTCCTGCACTCTTCATTTTTACCGGATGCTGTGAAAGCGCCGCAAGGATGAAATAAAAGGTTCTCTGATCCATTCCCGCAATCGAAAATCTTCCGTATTCATGGCTTCCTGAAAACTTCTCACAGGCACGGATGCAACTCTCCTCGCACTCTGATTTTTTCTGAAGTTCCTCATCCTCGAGGCAGACTCACTCTGAGCTCTTGATCCAGGCATAGCGCAGGAGCACATAGCCTCTTCGATACTTCCGCCTCTTTTACGCGAGAACAGGCCAGTGCTATTTCCATCTGGCCTGCTCATAGGTGTAAAAATCCCGTCTAGGAAAAGATTTTCAAAAGAGCGGTGCGATTTCTTCCCTGACCTTCTTCTGGTTCTCGACGAAGACGTTGCGAAGATTTCTCCTGCACCGCATATCCGCAGTGCGGGCAGACGACAATCTCATACTCTGCGGATTGGTCGTGGCAAAAAGCAACCCTCATATCATAGCTCGTATTTGGTAGTCCACTTTCCTGGCAAACATGGTTTTGCTGGTAAAATCCTGTTCTGAAACCGCAGGTATAGCGTTATCATAAACGTCCGGCTTTTCTTCTTCCGTATCTGCTATAAACCCCATCATTCTCATCCTTTCGGCAGTTTGCAGAGCTCTTCAACGAGACAGTCAGTTAAACACCGCGCTGCCTCCTCCAGCCAGTCTTTACTGTCCACACAAAAATATCCATTGCGTACAAAGTGAAACCGATCCCTGCTCGCATCCGCAGAGTGCCTTCTCTGACTCGCTTCCACCGCTGTTAAAGAATGCGGATTGACATTGACGCTTCCGTCCTCCTCGCTATAAACCCCTTTTTCCTCATCCACGATGTTCTCGACTAGGCGCACCTGTGCGGAAACGGACTCGCTTGCCGATACGGTGAGATGGTACCCTTCCACCTTTCTTGCAGAAAAGCCGGAACGGACCTGGTTTCCGGATCATAGGTGCTGAGTGCACCACTTTTTACCCTGCCGTCCGCATCTTCTCTACAACCGGTACAGGTGACAAAGTAAGCATTCATCAGGCGCACTTCATTGTCCGGAGAAAAGACGGAAATATTTCTTTGCGGTTCCTCCATGAAATCCTCCCGCTCGATGTCAGTTCTCTTCCAAACGGGATCTGACACTGCCCATTTCGGAACTTCCTGTTGTTCTCGATTTCAAGCTATCTCGGTCTGTTGTCCCTCCGGATAGTTGTCAATCACGAGTTTCACGGGTCCAGGACCGCCAGCATACGGGAGCTTATATTTTGAAATCCTCACGGATGCGTATTCGAGCATAGCGATATCGTGGAAGAATTTGCCTCGGATACACCTCAGTTCCACAAACATCCGAATGGTTCCGGTGTATACCCTCTTCTAAGAGAAGCAATGGTCACGAGCCTCGGTCGTCCCACCGTCTACGATTTGTTCTTCCACCAGCTTCTTGATATATCTTTTGCCGGTGACCACGTTCGTTAAATAGAGCTTGGCAAATTGATCTGTCTCGGAGCCGCCCGGCGTATAACCGCATGTCTCTCACCACCCAGTCATAGCAGCGGTCTGTGATCTTCATTCCAGCGTACAAATGGATGCGTGATTTTCTCAATGGCGTCTTCGATCGGGTGCAAAATCATACATCGGATAGATGCACCACTCTCGCCCGTCCTGGGGTGGGACATGTGCAAACCCAGTAGAAATCGGATCCCGCATGTTGATGTTGGGAGACGCCTATCAATTCGAGCTCAGCAGTGTCGCTCTCCGTCCGGCACGCTACCTGCGCGCATCTCCTCGAACATCCTCAGATTCTCCTGCAGCTTCTTTTCCCTGCCCGGATCTTCCTTCCCCGCTTCCGTAAGGGTTCCTCTGTACCGCCTGATTTCTCCGGGTGTCAGTGTAGAAATATATGCCTTCCCGTTCGAATCAGTTTCAGCGCATCTTCAGACATTTCTTCGAAATAATCCGAAGCATGCAGCACCTGATTTTCAATCACATAGCCACTCTCACATCCTCGACGATCGCATCCATGTATTCGCTCCTTCGTCAGTTCGTATCGTCAAAATCGAAGGTGGAATTTTTCCGCCATATTCTTCGCCAGTCCGTAATTTAATAAAATGCTCTAGCATGACCGATATGTAAACCGTTCGGCTCCGGTGGGAATCTGGTGGTCACGCATGATCGTAGACGCCCGCCTCCAGATCTTTGTCGATTTTCCGTTTCAATAAAATTTCTGCTTTTGCCTTCTTCTGTCAGTGCTCCTCCAGACTTCTTTCTGTTCCTCCCTTCGCCTGCATGCAAACGGGCGGATGTATTTTTCAAATGCTTCTCTCGTAATCGGTTTACTGAAATAATATCCCTGAATGAACTTGACCTTCATGTCTTCTAGACCTTCAGCTGCTGCCCCGTCTCGATTCCCTCTACACAGATATCGGCTGAAATGTACATCCGCCAGTTCTGCAATCATTCGGATGAAAAGCCTGCGAATACGAATCCTCCGTCAGGTCTTTGACGAAATTCTGGTCTACCTTGGTGATATCAAAGGGAAGGACACGGATATTGTTAAAGACGAATAACCGGTTCCGAAAATCATCGAGTGCAAGCTTCATCCCCCAAGATTCTTAATGCTTCCAAAAATGGACTTCGTGCGGTCCAGGTCATTGATTGCTAACGACTCCGTCACTTCCAGGGTGAGATTGGATGGACGGATCCCGGATTTTTCGATGGCATTTTTAATGAGCATCAATGATATCCGGCTGTAAGAGCTGCACCACCGATAGATTGACGTTGATGGTAAAGTCCGGATACCCCTGTCGTTCCATCCTTGCACTGAAGACAGGCCACCTCTAATACATGATTGCCGATGGGATTGATCAGACCCAGGTATTCTGCCAACGGGATAAAAATCGGAAGGAGGTACAAAAACCGTCCTTGGAATTCCATCTGGCAAGTGCCTCTGCTCGACACAGGGCGTCCCTTTCCTCCTGCGCATTCGATCGGCTGGAAATAGACCCTCAAATTCATCGTAATCACGAAGCGAAGCATCCGCATCTTTTTCCTATCCAGTCTCTTGCTGGAATGGGTCTGAATATTATCGGAATATTTGGCAATCCGATTTTTCCCGACTTCTTCGCTTCGTACATGGCAATGTCTGCCTTCTGGATCAGCTCGGTCACCGTCAGTCCCTTCCTCCGGGAAATCCACGGTTCCCATGCTCATGGTACAGTAATAATCGGTATCCTTTAACAACCACGGCCTGGAAAAATATCCTGCAAATGGGCAATGATCTCTTCAAAGAGATGATAGCTTCTGGCAGGAACGATGATAATAAATTCATCTCCGCCCATCCGGTAGCAGCTATTATGGATGCCGACGGTCTCGAAAGTGCCTGGAAATGGATTTCAGAAGCGAGATCGCCGTATTGATGTCCAAGTCCATCATTGATATGCTTGAAAATCATCGAGATCCATATACAGCACGGCGCCCTTGCTCCCTGTTCGTTTGGCCTCTTCAATGTATTTCACCAGGTCTCTTTCGCAGCACATGCGGTTATAAAGACCTGTCAGGAAGTCCGGTATGCCTGTTGTTCGATCCTCCTCTGGTAGACCTTCTTTTTCGGTCACATCATAGATCGCACAGAGGAAAACCGGTCTGTAGTCCACCCACTTAATGCGGGTATAATAGAGGTCGTACCAGTGGTTGCGATCCTCATGATAAATCTCAATTTCCGGAATGACTCTGCGACGGGATGCCGCCTTCGAAGAGCTGTTGGAGCATCCTTCCTTTAATTCTTTGGAGAAGCACTTCGCAGCGACCGATTGGCAAACAGCAGGCGGTTGGTCTCGATATCCCTCACATAAATCGAAGAGCCGATATTGTCCAGCATGGACTCCCAGAGCCCGCATAGGAACCTGCCAGGAATTGCGCTGGTTTCTCTTTGTAATGATATTTTGCAGGATACGAATCGCATCGGTTAAGAATTTGATTTCCACGGTGCGGAAGACGTGTTCTTTTCTGCACTCCGCAAAAGCAGGCGTAAAAGGCGGGCTGCTCGTTGACCTGCACCGGGCAGACGGCAAGCGCCCGGATGCCTAACTTCTCAGAGTTTCCTCTCGCTGCCGTTATCTGCGCTTCCCCGGAGATCACCTGAATCGAAAGGTTCTTTGAGAAACCAATAATGTTCCAGATCCCTGGTCCTGGAAAAAATATCACTTTCTCCTCGGCGCACCACTGGAGACTCACATCAATCAACGGATCGCTCCTGTGCAGGTGCATCACAAAGGCATGAGAAAGCCTAAAAAGGAGCCGATGTGAGCAATCTCCTGCTCCATGATCTTGTCAATCGGCTCATCCGAATCCAGGAAAGAGACAATCTTTGTCATCGCCTCCCGCCTGCCTCTTTTGGAGGTTCATCTCTTCCTGATTCTTACGATAATTTTCATTTTGCTGCAGGACCTCTGCCTTGTCAAAAAACAGTTCCAAAACCGCAGATATCGTGCTGCGAATCAGCGCAAGCGCCGCAATCAGCTTCTCCTGCGACAGGCAGTTCTTCACCCCTTCCAACATCGGTCTGGTCACGGGCAGATCGGCAGACTCCCGCTCCGGAACACAGGCAATCACAACAAAATCAGGGATCACCCGCCTCGTGCGTCCCGAATCGCCGCTACTGCCAGCTTGACGTTGGCGGCCTCCGTGTTTTTCCACCGCCTGATCTTCCAGAGGGCTTTGCAGGATCCGGTTGTGAATCATCCGCATCCGGTCTATGGACACCACTTCTTCCATCCGCTTCCGGTCTTCCGCTTCTCCGCTAAGCCTGGTGAGCCGATTTCCGGCAGCATCAAAAGCACAGACGCAAACGCCGGTCAGCTGACAGAAATGATCCTGCCACATTTTCCAGCATCTGTGTCTGTTCTTCGGTGAAGTTTCCTTTAAAAACGGATTCTGCTCCATGGAATATTCATCTTCTCCCGTAGGTGTGCGATACAGGTCAGAAGTCTTCTTTTATTCCTCAACCGAATAGTTCGGCGCTTCTTTCGTGATATGGATATCATGCGGATGACTCTCTCTCAGAGCAGCCGGTGATATCTTTGACAAATTCCGTAACTTCCTTTGCAGTTCCACAATATTCTTACAGCCGCAATACCCCATGCCGGAACGCAAACCTCCAATGAGCTGGAAGATGGTATCCTCCAGGGTCCCTTATAGGCGACGCGCCTTCCACTCCTTCCGGCACCAGTTTCTTGGCATTTTTCCTGGAAATAGCGATCCTTCGATCCGCTTTCCATTGCCGCAATCGACCCCATCCCGCGGTATACCTTGAATTTCCTTCCCTGATACAATTCAAAGTCGCCGGGCGCCTCATCACAACCTGCAAAAGAGAGCCGATCATGATGATGCCGGCGCCTGCCGACAGAGCCTTGGTAATGTCTCCGGAAAACTTGATACCGCCATCTGCGATGACCGGAATCCCGCTCTTGTCCGCTTCTTCCGCACAGTTCATCACAGCCGAAACCTGCGGCACCGATGCCTGCCACCACCCTTGTGGTGCAAATGGAGCCGGGACCGATTCCCACCTTCACGCAGTCGGCCCCTGCCCTCGATCAGATCTCTGGTTGCCTTTGCCGTCGCACATTCCCGGCGATCAACTGCAAATCCGGGAATTTTTCTTTAATCATGCGCACACAGCGCAGGACATTTTCAGAATGTCCGTGTGCGGAATCCAGCACCACCACATCCACCCCTGGCACGCACCAACTCGGAGTACGATCCAGGACGTTCGCGGTAATGCCAACTCCGCTCCGCAGAGCAGTCTCCCCTATGCATCCCTTTTGCAGAAAGCGGATATTTTACCGATTTCTCGATGTCGTAATCGTAATGAGTCCTACCAGATTGAAATCGTCATCCACAATCGGAAGCTTTTTCCTTTTGGATTTTGCAAGGATCTTCTTGGCACTTTCCAGGGTGATCCCTGTTTGGCGGTGATCAGATTTTTCACTGGTCATACAATCGGAAATCTTTTGAGAATAATCTTCCTCGAATTTCAGATCACGGTTCGTAATGATTCCAACCAGCTTTTTACCCACCGTGATCGGCACACCGAAATGCGAAATTTGGACATCAGATCATCCGCATCCTTCAGCGTATGCTCCGGTGTCAGGGAAAAAGGGTTGCTGATGACGCCGTTTTCCGAACGCTTCACCTGATCGACCTCATCCGCCTGCTGCTCAATCGACATATTCTTGTGAATAATACCGATGCCTCCCTGACGTGCCATGGCAATTGCCATCCTATGCTCTGGTGACCGTGTCCATTCCTGCGCTCATCATGGGAATGTTCAGATGAATCTTCTTGGTGAGCTGGGTGCTGACGTCAATTTCATTCGGCAGTACGTCCGAATAAGCAGGGAACCAACAAAATATCATCAAATGTAATTCCTTCGCCAATGATTTTTCCCATTTTTCTCCTTTCCCGACAAGATGTCTTTTTCCTCTGGTATGCTTCCTAATCGTATTCCGGCCTCTCCCGGAGGGGGAGTGATTTAATCCAACCTCACCTTGCGTGGCTCTCTCTGGCGCATCGCATCAATCATTGCCCTGCCGGGTGTAAAAAGCAGTTTTTCCTGATTGGTCGAAAACCGCTATGTAATTCCTTGCACCTTCTTCATCGGAAGAACCTCTGCAATCGATTACCTTTCCCTTCTTTTTCCGGTAGGGATCCAGGAGTGTGCAGTGCTCCGGCGCCACGATCTCCATGAGATCCAGCGTATAGGCTCCGACCTTCCTGCGCTTGCGCGGTTTAAAAATCCGGTCGATGCTGATTTCTTTTGTCAAAAATAGAGGTATTCGTACTCCACCACCTGTCTGGATGAAGCGAGATAGCCCTACAAAGCAAAGTGCCGTAAAAGCAAAAACAACAAAGAGATCGGCAGCAGAATGATCAGAGGCGATTCCCAAAACGATCAGAAAGACGGAGAAACTGCATTCACGATCCTCTCTGTTGAGTACCAGCTGTTCGATATATCCCGTTTCCCTTGTATCCATTCCCCTGATCCTTCCTGTCTTCCTGTATTAAACCTGTGTCAGCACAAAGATGCTGTAAATGAGCTCAATCGCTTTTTCAAAAATCTCTGGTTTCCACCCCCGATAATGATATTCATCTCACTGGGACCCTGATCAATCATCCGGATATTGATATGCGCATGGGCGAGTGCGGAGAAAATCACTTGCGGCTGTCCCTCTTCGCTCTTCATTCCCCTGCCGACGACGGCAATCAGCGCAAGATCCGATTCGATCTCCAACATATCCGGTTTTGCCAGACGGTGGATCTCGGAGACAATGCTCTGCTCCTTCTCGATGAATTCTTCCTGCCCCACAAAAACAGTCATGGTATCGATACCAGAAGGTACATGCTCACGGAAATATTCTGATCTTCGAACGCCTGCAGCACCTTTCTGAGTAAAAACCGACCTCGGAATTCATCCGGTCTTTTTCTATATTGATGCAGCAAAAATCTTTTCTGCCGGCAATTCCAGTGATCGTGTATTTGGATTTTTCTGGCGGTCGTTCTACAATCCAGGTTCCCTCATCCTCCGGATGATTGGTGTTCCGGATATTGATCGGGATCCCCCTCTTTCTTACCGGAAAGATTGCATCCTCATGCAAAACCGAAGCGCCCATGTAGGAAAGCTCCCTCAGTTCCAGATAGGTGATCGTTTCAATCCGCTCCGGATGTCTGATGATGTGCGGATCCGCCACCAAAAAGCCGGAAACATCCGTCCAGTTTTCATATACATCCGCATGGATCCCTCTGGCGATAATGGAGCCGGTGATGTCCGAACCTCCCCTGGAGAACGTCACGATGCTGCCGTCCTCCTTTGCCCCGTAAAAGCCGGGGATAACGGCACACTCCATGGAGGAAAGCAAGTCTCTCACCAGGCGGTGCGTCTTTTCCGCCTCAAATTCCTCCTCATCGTCAAAGCGGATGATTTTCGCCGCATCCACAAAGGAAACCCCAGATAGGCGGCCAGCAGCATCCCGTTTAAATATTCCCCTCAGGAGCGCGCATAATGCTTCCCTGCTTTTGTCTGAAATTCTCGGCAATCGTCTGAAATTCATCTTCTAACGACAGTTGCAAATGCAGTCCGGCAATGATTTCCTCATACCGGTCTCGAATCGCAGAAAGCGCCGTTTCAAAAATCCTCTTCCGCCTCCGCCATGGCATAGCACTGATACAGCAGATCCGTCACCTTGCTGTCCGAGTCGTTTCTTTTTGCCCGGTGCGGACGGCACCACGAATCGACGATCGCAGTCTGCATGAATGATGTCGGCAACTTTTTCAAACTGCTCCACCCCTGCCAGGGAGGAACCTCAAATTTTTACTACTTTTTTTCATCTGTTCTGCCTTATGATGCCTGTAAAAACTTCTAATTTACGTCCACTTGCATGACCACTTTCACACCTTCACTCCATTTTTCTTTAGGAGAGAATGTAAAAAGCAGCCTCCACTCCCCTTAGGAGAGAACGTAAAACAGCCTCCGCTTCCCTTAGGAAGAACAGTAAAACAACCTCCGTTTCCCCTAGGAGGATGCGAAAATAGCCTCTGCCTCCCAGAAGCGCCGGTACTGATCTAAGAAGGAACTCTCGACATGTTTCCCGGTGAGAAAAAGCAAATTCATCCCGGATCTCCTCACCTTCACTTCCGTAAGATCCTGTCCAAAACAGCTGTGCCGCAGCCGCAGCGGAAGAAAGCATCCGCTCTGACAAAAACGCCGGTACGTTTCTTCCTTGCTGCACATCCCGGCTTCTCTTCCGTCAGATTCACCGGAATGTGGCTGCTTGCGTGCTGCGAGGCAAAAATCATATCCGCCACCACTGCGGAAGCCGTAGCTTCTTTTTCCTGCGCCCTGCCCGTAATAAAAAGGTATCCAGGAGATGATTGCTATGCACCAGCACCGCATTGTAAACTCCATGCACTGCTGCCAGTATATGCTCCTGCGGGATGAAGAAAGGAGCAACGATCGCTTCGATCTCTCCTCTTTGGTGCCGGATGCTCCCCGAAGTTTGAGCTCCATGTGCAATGCGTCCGCATATTGCAGATCCACGCCGGTGATCGCGGTAATGCCGGTGGTCGATGTTCGCTCGCCCGCACCGTTTCCCGCTGATTAAAGAGGCCAAAATCGCCGTCTTGCGGCATGCATCCATCCCCTCAATATCCGCCTCGGGACTGCGCTCCGCATAGCCCTTTTCCTGCGCCTGCGAAAGGACAGCGGCAAAATCTGCCCCCTCCCTCTTCATCTCGGTTAAGATATAATTGGTCGTACCGTTCAAAATCCCGTTCACGGATTCAATCTCTTCATGCGCAAGGGAATCGTGCAAAACGCGGAGAATCGGAATGCCGCCTCCCACGCTTGCTTCAAAAAGATAGGAGCAGTGGTGTTCTCTTGCACAGGCAACCAGCTGTGCTCCCTTTTTCCTCTACCAGTTCTTTTATTGGAGGAGCAAAACGCTGATCCCCTCTGCAGCGCCTTCATGGAAAAAAAGAAAAAGCCGGTTCCACGCCCCCCATCGTCTCACAGATCACCTTCACTTCCGGATCTTCCAAAATCGTGTCGATCTCCCGCACAACCTTCTCTTCATTCGGATCACCTGATAAACTCTGCGATCCAAAATATATTTTAATTCCAGCTCCTGCCCGGCAGCATGCGCAACTCTCTCCGGATGTTTCGTCAAAATTTCCGCCACGCCGCTACCGACGGTGCCGTGTCCCAAAATGGCAACTTTAATCACTGAACCTCTCCCATCTTCTTTTACTCAAATGAAAACTCCTCATGATCCTGTCAGAAATACAAAAAGCTCTCCTACAAGCAGGCTTGTAGAGAATGAGCTCGTTTTTGACAGCGATACCTAACTATTTATTATAGGTGCAGAAAGCGCAAGACGCAAGCAAAAAGCCTACCCTTCCTCGAGACTTTCTCTAAGAGCAAACGCTGTTTTCGCCGATATAGAAGACACGAACCGATTTCGAATTTCTGCTCTCGTCCGCAGAAGCGCCATGGAAAGGAGTGTCTTCCAGACATGAAAAAAATCAAGGGTAAAGAGCATCAAGATTTTTGATTATGATCGGTGGTTTCTGGTGATCAGCCGATTTGCGGCATCATTCTGATCATCAGCTCCATCCTGTCCAAAAGGGCATTTTTGGACCAGGTGGACATCGATATGATGGTGATCTCCAAACAAACGGCGGAGAAATTCTCTGAAATGTCGGACAAGGAAGACTTCGTCAAGGAACTGGCGGCCAATCCCATCCTGACCAACAACACCTATTCCGAAGACGTCGCGATCAGCTTTTTCGAGGCCAGGGCGAAGACTTGGATTCATTGCTTTTTACAAATCCGATAAAAACGGCAGGGCAAGAATCTCACAAAAGGGGCGGATTACTTTGACGTCAAAGACCAGGAGTTTTACAAACAAGCGATGCGGGAAAAACCTACACGACTCCCTTCTCTACCGATAAGGTTACAGGGAAAAAGATTTTATTGTAGGAACGCCCTATTATACCCCGGACAGCAAGGAACCGCAGGGAGTATTCGCCGGCATCATCGGCATTGACTTCGTATCGGATAGTGTCCGAATTCTCCTGGGGCAAATCCGGAAATATTGCCATTACGACTATGATACCAACCTGGTTGGTCATACCGATCACAGCCTGGTCGATACGGGACTGAACCTGATGGAGAAGAGCAAGGAGGACAAAAGCTTCCGGAAGCGGTCGACTTTTTCAAACAAAACATTGACGCAAACACCGACAACGTGGGAATTTATCGCTGGTTCGGTAAAAAGGGTCGGCGCCCTCTCCCATGTGGAAGGCAGAAAAATATCTGGCAGTCGTTGCCATCAACGAAAACGAACTTTATGCCAATCTGAACGAGTTGCAACGCTATCTCATCCTGACCACGGTACTCTTAATCTGTTTCGGTGTGTTCATCATCTATCTGGTTTTTGCCAGACGGGTAGCGATCAACTTCAACGATATCAAGACCGACCTCCTGCATGGCCGATTATGATATGACTAGGGAACCCTCCACCGATTATTCCCAAAGAGCGGATGAGGTGGGCGATATTTCACCGGGCGACTCAGACTTTTGAAAAATAACATCAAAGACATTATTTCCAAAAATTTCCGACCATGCGCAGAATACCGCCGCCACCGCAGAAGAACTGTCGGCGACCGCCCAGTCCGCCTCCGCCTCCTCCTCAAGCGTTGCGAATGCGGTAGAAAATATTGCAAAGGGCGCTGCAGGACAGGCAGAGGATACACAGGATGCCACAAAGAATGTGGAAGGCTCAATGAACTCCTGAAGCAGATGATGTCCGTTTTAGAGGAACTGGATCGAGTCCACGGAACTGATCAACGAGAGAAAAAGGACGAAGGCAATCAGAGTCTGGAAGAACTTGCCCAAGCCACCAACAAGGTCACAGAATCTTCCAAAGATTGCCGAGATTATCACGCAGACCGATAACGGTGCCGACAAAATCTCCAGCGCCAGCGATATGATCCAGTCGATCTCCGACCAGACCAACCTGCTTGCGCTCAACGCCGCCATTGAAGCTGCCAGAGCAGGAGAAGCCGGCAAAGGCTTTGCCGTGGTCGCCGAAGAAATTAGAAAGCTGGCAGAACAGTCCGCAGGCTTTACAGGAGATATCAAGAAGACCATTACCGCCCTGCAGGAACAGACCAGAAAGGCGGTTCATACCATGGACATCACCAAACAGGCCGTCTCCGGATCAGAGAAAAGAGGCTGCAGGAAACCGGCGAAAAATTCCATGAAATCTCCGACGCCCTGGAAAAGAGCAAGGAAATTGTCCACGAAGTCTCGCAGGAAGCGGAAAACATTGAGCAGAAAAACGGCTCCATTACACGGATCATCAGCAACCTTTCTGCCGTTGCACAGGGAAAAACGCTTCAACAACCGAAGAAGTCTCCGCCTCCGTGGACACCCAGGTTCAGGGCCATCAAAGATATCTCCGGCGCCAGCGAAAGTCTGGCGGAAATCGCCACCGGCTTACAGCAGGAAGTGGCAAGATTTAAGATCTGAACATCCTTTTGGAACATTTGCTGGGGCTGTCGCAATAGATGTTGCGGCAGCCCTCACTTCGTTAACAGTCACCCGATCGTCACATCCTGCCCCTTCCGGAGAGGGAAGGGGCTAACCAGCCTGCTTTCTGAAATCAAAGGAGCTCGCCCCGGTTGCGAATCTACCCGATTGGGCTTACAATGGGTGAGAAAAACACTCTACTACTGATTACGCTACTACCGATCATTCACTGAGCTGATCCAGCGAGGGAAACGTGCAAGTTACCAAAATCAGTGCCCGAACTGCCACGGAACACTGCATATTCCGGACGGCATGAAGGAGGGCTTTGTCACCTGTGAATACTGCGGCACCAAGGTTTATCTGGGCCGAACAAACCGAATATCACTCAAAACATCCATATCGACAACCTGAATCTGGGCGGGGAGAACGAGCGTAGAAACCGCTTTTCAGAAACCGCAAGGCAGAAGGCTTCGAATGTCAAGGCCGCCGTTATGGTCCCTTTGATCGGCGTCCTGATCGCCTGCGGTCTCATCCCGTTCTCGTTCCTCTTCACCGTCAAACAGGAGACCTCTCCTACTCCCACCGTCTCCGGAAGAGCGCACCCGCGGACTTTCGTACCGTTCCGAGGGATCCCGTCATAAAACAGTTTGTAGAAAAGGCTTTTGGCAAAAACTCTCTGCGATCACCAAAGAGGATTTTGCTTCACTCTCTTATCTCGAGATTACCAGGTGGGCTCCTCTTCTTCCGACGATTCCAAGAAATGGCAATTTCTTTATGCAAAAAGAAATCCGGAATGACGGGACCCCCGCAGGATCCGAAGACGCTCGAATTCCAAAGCAACCGAGCAGATCGACGAAACGGACCTGCAGGTCTTTCCCGGACTGAAATCCCTGTCGATCGACAGTGATGTTTCCTTTTTCTATGGCGAAGACGCGGGGTGCAGAACCTGAAGAACCTGACGCAGCTGCAATATTTTCTGCAAACCACGAAGACCTGTACACCCTGCAAGTCTTTGCAAACCCCGCACAGATCAGAGTCTGGACGGCGTGCTGTTAGATAAGGACCTGATGGAAAACCAGGCGGATACGCGGGAGGCGCAGAATTCGATGCGCAATCAGACCCGGATGCGCCTTTTTAAAAAGCTCTTTTTCCTCTTTGGAGCACCTGTCCGTCTCCGTAAGTGACCTCGATGCGGACGGTCTCCTTTTTCTGCGCAGCTTTCCCCAAACTGCAATCGCTTCATCTCTCCATTTTTGAAGATGATAAAACCGTTTTGGATCTCTCCTCTTTCTACCCTGAGTAGCTGCACGGATCTCTCGATCGAAGGAGCCTCACGAAAACCGGTCAAGAATATTGCCGTTCTCAGCGGCATGCCAGATCGAATCCCTTCAGCTAAAGCCAGCTTCAGAATTTGAAAGATCTGAATTTTGTAAAAATATGCCCAATCTAAAGTCTCTGACACTGAAGCAGGTGCCGATCCTCAACCTGGACGGTCTGAAGGGGCATCTATCCTTAAACAGTCTGGACATCAATTGCTCGTCTTTAGAGGATGTGAGCGTCTTACCGACGCTTTCCTCCCTCCAGAGATTGCAGCTGAATTACCATACCTACGACATTCCGGATCTCCACTCCCTGCATGCACTGAAAGAGATCGACATCTATGAGTGGGATAGGAAGCAGGTCGCCCACATGCCCTCGATCAAAAAGCTCGTCACGAACAATTATATTATGGAATATAGTGCGTCTTTTATGAAAGGAATGAAGGCGCTCAGCGATTTAACCATCTACGGCAGCGGTATCTCCGGTCAGACCGATCCGGATCTGGGAAGTGTCCTTCATGAACTGCCTTCCCTTGCAAAGCTTACCTATATCGGCACTCCCTTTAATCGTTACGGAGATTATGGTCTTGCTTATGCGGAACCCGGAGCGAAGGAAATCATCGTCAAACCGCCTCTTGGCGATAGCACCTCAGTCAACAATCCGCTTGTGCCCGTCTCCGTAAAGAAGATGAAAGACGACCATACGGTAGAGAGCCTGACGCTGAACAAGGCCACGATCATTAACGTGGACAACGAGATCAGAATTTCTCGGAAAACGCCGGGTCTTTTTCTCCCCATTTTAAGTCATTAAAAAGCTGGTGATTAAGCGGCGACAAGCTGGAAAACCTGGACTGCATCAAGGGTCTTAGAATCTGGAAGAGTGGACATCTCCGATAATTACGTTTCCGATCTCACCCTCTGCTGGACCTGCCTCATTTAAAGAAGGTAAACATCGCCGGAAACCCCATCGCCAACAGAAGTTCTGCCGTCCACCATCGAGGTTCTACCGTAAACGAGGAAACTCCCTTAGGGGATCCTTACGATAACGGCTTTCGGTCCTGACCGAAGATCGAGATCGTAATTGATCTTCCGGTAAAGAAAATTTCTTCCGGATTCCCGCCAAGACTTGCGAGATTGCCACACATCCACATGACCTTGGCGATCACGGATTCCACGTCATGTCATAGGATTCCAGAAAACGGCGTATTTTTCATATCATGGCCGACTTCATGCACCGTCATATCGCTGCCTTCATGCGCACTGCGTGGACATCACCACCAGCCGATCCGGGTACTCCTGACACAGGCCATAAAACTCCTCTGCAATGGAACTCGGAATCCCGCCAACACCAAAGCTTTCCACGATGATGCTGTGATGGTTTTCAAATACCTCTTTCAGGATTCGGGGGCGAACGCCTGGAATCAGCTTCATCAGAAACACGCTGTCGTCCAGCTCATGAAAGAACTGCACCGGCTCTAAGAAAAGGAACCGGCGGAATATACCGCATGATCTTTCCGTCCTGAATGATCGCCAGATGAGGGAAAAATCGATACTGGAAAAACGCATTATAGCTCTTCGAGCGCACTTTTTGGCTCTGGTGCCTGCAATGACCTTTCCGTCAAACACGATCTGTACCCCTGCGAGCGCATCCGACGCATACAGGAAGAATCCAGGAGATTCGCCTTGGCGTCGGTGATTTCAGAATCAATCGGCTTCTGCGCCCCCGTGATGACAATCGGCTTTCTGCGAGTTCTGCACCATATAGAAAGCGCTGCTGCCGTGTATGCCATGTTATCCGTACCGTGTGCAATCACAAAGCCGTCATAATCCTCGTAATGATCTGCAATGGCCTGCACCATCTTCTTCCAGTGCTTCGGCTCCATATTGGAACTGTCCAGATTCAGGATCTGGACGGCATTCACTCGCAGATCGCCTCCACCTGCGGAAGATACCGCAGCAGTTCCTCCGGCCTAATCTGTGGCTTCAGCCCGTGATCCGATTTTTCTGGATGCAATGGTTCCGGTTGCTAAAAGCAGAATTTTCTGTGGTATATTTTTGTGTCCTACGTCCCATCGGATGAGTGCAGCTCTCTCACCCTGATCCTTTCCATTCGATTTGCTCTACGATGCAAGCTCTTTCACGCAACTCTTTCGCATAATGCTTTCACGCGACTCTTTCGCATAATGCTTTCGCGTGATTCTTTCGCATGACTCTTTCGCGTGACTCTTTCGCACGACTCTTTCTATTCTATCCCTCCCCTACTTTCAGTCTGTGTGCGATCTCATCTTGCCGTCTGAAAGGAAAGATGTTAGAATACCTCTCGTTTGAACACAAAAGGAGGAGACAACATGGGTGTTTTTGACGAAAAGTGGAAAAAGGTTTCAGATGCAAGCAAAGGTATGATTCCCCAGGACAGGTGGAAGAAGTCGTATCAAATGTGAAGACGGAAGCACTTTCCGGTGTTGAGAATGCGAAAGCCCTCGGCATGGAAAAAGCCACCAGCGCACTCAACAGAAGTAGAAAGAAAGATCAAGGGCGCCATTTCGGATTCCAAGGATCGAAGTAACACAGAACGGAAATCACACAGATCAAAGTTGTCCTTCCATCCCTTTTTGGCGGGTGAAGGGACACTTTTGTCGTCGTTTTCTTCATATCCGACGGCACAGACACTGCAATCAAAGATCGAAGCCGCCGGAGGTGATAAAATCGGTCAGCAGCATCCACCCGGTTATTTACCAGGAAGGGCGGTACCTTTCTCCATCAACCCTGGAAAAATATTCCTGCGCCGCTCCCGCACGACAGTGGCCTTCAGTTGATCAAACCGTCCATATTCATTCAGATTCTTTTCATTCACGTTGGTTTCCATGATACGAGTCAGACGCAAACGATCGGTCCCAATTCCTCCGCCATCCGATCAATCTGATCATTTTTGGCTTTTTGCACACTGCACGATGTAATCGCTGAACGTCATTCCGCTTATCAGTTTTTACATCCCCTGTCTGTACATCATGCAAAAATAGGTTCGCAAACTTCTGCTCTTCCTGCGAAAGATAGGCAAAGGACCGATGCAACTCCTCCAGCGTACGCTCCCTCTCCTGCGGGTCCGTATCCGGATCCGACAGTTCTTTTCCATTTTTCAAAACGGGAGTTCATATAGTAGATCGATCATCCGGTGCTCATCTCGGTCAGATACGGGTCTAACAGGGAAAGAAAGGCTTCTGGTTTTCCGGTCCGTCACCAGAAGCGGGGCGCAGCTCTTTGTAGCGCTGCAACAAAACATCGAAAATCCTCATGGTCATGGCGCAGCGGATGGATTACCTCCCTCCCTCTTCTGCCGGATTCTTCCTCTTGCAGTTTCTCCTTCTCTGTCAGTTCTCCCCTCTTTCAGATTCTCCTTCTCTGTCGGTTCTCCCCTCTTTCAGATTCTCCTTCTCTGCCGGGTTCTCTCCCTCTTGCAGTTTCTCCTTCTCTTGCAGATTCTCCTCGTCCTCCTCTTCGGGTCTGTCACACAAGGTATAGACCAGCTTGTCCCCAGCGAAAATCCCTGGATTTTCGCCAGCCTGAGTACAATTCCACTCTCTGAAGAGCCTGGCAAACTTCGCTATCGGGATGGCGATCCCTGGCAGCTTCTCCCTCTCCGGAATTCCCTGCATGGTCAAACAGGAGACGGATCTCCTCGTAGTTCATGTGCCAATATTCTCTAACAGATGATCGGCGAACAGCCCCTGCGAATCGATCTCCGGAATAGAGTTTGACCGCATCCTCAATATTGCGCTTCATCGTATAAGGTTTGCGGTAATAGCGGATCGAGCCAAAGGGCTTTTCATTGAGATGAAAGAGGCGGTTGGTTCTGGAAAAAGCCTGAATCAAATTTTGGTAAGTCAGTTCTTTATCCAGATACAGGGTATTCACCCATTTGGAATCGAAACCTGTCAACATCTGGTTGACCACGATCAACAAATCCAGCTGTTCTTCCGTCTTCAGTCTCTCATAGGGTTTTCTTGTGCGCCAGTCTGGCGGCAACATCCTTCTTAAAAGCAGGATACCTGCTGATATCGAAGTTCTGGTCATAGCGCGCATTGTAATCCTGTAACATGTCCACCAGACCGTCTTCTTTTAAAAGCGTCTGCTCTCCCCCCTTATTGTCAATGGTCGGGTCGAAGGCCCGGTGACTTTGATTCGGCGCTATTTCTCCAAAAACGATAATACTGTATGGCTTCCGGTATACTAAGTCGCAAAAGATCCCATGAAAATTTGGAATTTCTGCTGAGCATCATCCAGTTGTCTGCGATGTCGCTACGACCGCCTTCTGATATTTTTCAACCTGCCGAGCATCTTTTTTCCACGCAATCTTCAATCCCCTTCCGGTAGAGCCATCCTCCAGCACCACTCCCGCCATCGGCACCTCTGCCTGTGACGAGGAAGTGATAATACTTCTGGCGCATGCCTTCATCGGAAAGGGCTTCTTCCTCCGACGCCGCACCGGACTCATGAAGCGCCACCGTTTCCACAGATCCTTTGCCTGATAAACAAACACCTGAGTCGGATCAAACCCAGCACATTTTGATCCGGATCCCGTCCAGCAATGCTGTAACGGTGCAACTCATCCCGAAAAATATCTGCTGTGGTAGGGTGCTTCTTCCGTTTTCTGTAAAACCGGCGTTCCGGTAAAACCGAAGAAAAAGCGCCCTCAGGGAAGGTCTCTTTGATGATGGTTAACATCTCTCCGAGTAGAACGGTGACACTCATCCACGATGAAAACCAGTCTTTTTCCCTGAATTTCCTCTAAATCCTTTTTCGCATCCTCCACGCTTCGTCCTCACAGTTCGGCTCATCTTCTGAATGGAGGACACGATCAGCGTATTTTTCGGATCTCTGCTCTTTAATTTGGCAAGGAGCATCCTCGTGTCTTCCGTGCCCTGCACCTCTTTCGCATCATCCGCAAAACCCTCTGTATTCTGCCCAAGACTGCGTACCGAGTTCGATCGGTCCATCAAAAACAACCTTTATCCGCATCTTTCGAGTTGGCAATCAGCTGCGCGGATTTAAAAGAAGTCATCGTCTTTCCGGAACCCGTCGTATGCCAGACACCAACGCTCAACTGCCGCCCCTCTTCCCAGTCCTGTTCTTTACCCGGTCTGAAATTTCATTGACGGCATGGTACTGGTAGCTGCGCATCGCTCAACACCCGTCGCTGTCATCCGCCACCGTATAAAAACCGATGAGCTGATGCTGCCATAGGAATGCAGAGCAGCTGGGCGACCACCTGTTTCCAATCATTGACCGGCTCATTGTTGAAATCTGCCCCAGTGAAATGAAGTCCGACTGAAAACTCCCATCCGGTCCGGGATTTTGCAAAATAAAGACTCTTCCGGATTCATCGCAACAAAAATCTGCACCAGTGCCATGATTCCGGTGTAAAATCCCTCGTGCGCATATTTTGAATCTGATGTGCCGCTTCCTGCACCGGCACCGGATCTCTCAGTTCCACATGAAGACAGGCATCCCGTTGATCAAAAAGCAGCAGATCTCCGCGGCGATCCTGCAAAATCTTTTCTCTTCTCTGAAAAACCGGCTGCTCTGCAATCTGGTACACTGCTTCCCGCCGCAATTTGCATCCGGTCATAAGTCCTTAGACTGACCTCTTTTCCGAAGTGCTCTTTGTCGTCCGGATTTCTCCTCGTGATCGAAACGGAATAGCCGTTGATGAATCCATTCAGTGCATGGGGCGTACGCAGGTTGCGAATCTGTTCCAGCAGCTCGTCCATTTCTTCCCGAACGAGGGCGAAAATGATTCAATCTGTCCGCTTCATGATTGTTATCGTAAAGAATCTTTGCCCAGTTATCGATCAGATCCTCTTCCGTCGGATGATGAAGTACCTCTTTGCTTAACCATGCCTCTGTAGCGCATCAATCACCGCCTGCTCAAATTCCAGCTCGTTCCTCAAATTGATCCATTTTGTGCTCCTCCATCAGCGTGAGAGAAAATCCTCTGATGTGGGATGTCAAAAGGTTGACTCTATGATTTTCTTTTTACCGCCTACGTCAGATTTCGCCAGAGACCGCATGACAAGATCAATATCCTGATTTTTCCAACTCCTGGATAATATGCAGATAGTTTTCTGGTGGTCGTCATGCTGGCAGCTGTCCCCAGCCTTCTGCGACTACTTCAATCGATACCCCGCAAATAGCAAAAGAAAGCGCACGTGTGACGAAGCCCGTGGACGGAAATCGTGGCGATCCCTAATTTCTTGCACACCTCTCAAGTTCCATTCACCGTCGAATTATAAATGGGCGCATACCTCTTCTTCTTTTTAAATCGGCTCTGTCCTGCGGCAAATCCTGGTCAAAACCGCAAACGCTGCATCACGGTCTGCCAGTCAATCTGAATCTGCGAATCAGGGATTTGTTCTTGGTCTCCTGAATCCCCCTGCCCTTCTTATAATTCCATGTCTTGTTGACAAGAGACGCTGGTGCGCAAAAATCAGAATCCTTCAGTGTCAGCGCCAAAGCTTCCGAGAAAACGCATCCCCGTCTTGGCAACCAGAAGAATGAACCAATCAGCTCACCTTCTCCCCCAGATTCAGACCGGTTAAAAAGTGCATGCAGCTCGAACTGATTCAGATACTGATCTTCTTCCCCCTAGGCGTCTTACCGCCGAAATCACCTTCCTCGTCGGATCCCGTTCAATGAATCCTCATCACCGCATCCAACAAAGCCTTTCAGCTGGTGGTGAAAATCCATTGTCGTCTGGCTCGCGTCCTCGCATAATCGTTGATCGGCTGCTGGTAAACCACCCTTGTCATCTCACAGAGCTTCACCTCGGGAATCAGCTTTCTGCACCACCAAAGTGTCATCCTGTAGTTTGTTTAAGGTTACATCTGAATCGCCCCTCTTATAGATGCGGATCCATCGCTCATAATAATCACAAACAGATCCACCTTTTTGGTATCACTCAGCGCCAGTATCCTCCCGACTCTTACGCTGATGAAGCAACTCTTCCGCTTACTTTCCTGCGCTCAGCAAATGCTTAATATATTTTTCGAAAAGACAGCAAAGACTAAAATGAGGATCCATTCTCCCTTGCTTAAACATGTAGTCCTGACTTTCCATATCCGAATATACAAATGTAATCATAGACAATTCAGCATTCTACACTTATCCTAACTGTTTATCACACCACAATCAACAATGACTTCCTATCCTTGACAGTCTAGATAGCATCTCCTTTTTCTATCGATCAACCATCCCATGGTGTTTTGTTCAAAATGTTTTAAAGCCAAAAAGATACTTAACCCACGGGGAATACAGTAGCGAGTGTCATCGACGGTTTATATCTCAGCCCAGTATCTTTCAAATAATCAATACCTTCTCCTCAAATTCGATATACTCAGAAATGATATCCGAAAATTTATTCGAAATCTCAAGAAAAAGTTGGTCTGAAACAACCTCTATTTCCCATTACCTCTTTCGTGGAAAAATTGAAGGAAAAATAATGAACGAAATGATTATTGAAACAATCAGAAAAATATGAAGTGCCCTGGCGATTTCACCCACACCGCTGTAGTAGCAGTATGATTGCAACCGCGAACATGTTCTTAAAATCAAACTACCTGGAACAGTACATCTCATTTTTATGCACTTTTTGATGATTATCTACCTGATCAGATGAAGAGCATAATCGAAAACATGTAACACATACGGGTATGGCTCATAGGGCTTCACCTTTTGAGCTAGCCCTTCTATATCCTCTTCGTCGTTCAAGCATCTTTTATTTTCCAACGTCTGTAATGGCTTATATCGTTGGCCTAGACATAAAAACTCGAGCTTAGGTTATATGCTTCGTACTGACTGCTGGGACGCCGAAAAGGATTTAAAATCGCACCCGGATCAGACTGTGCATGGACTTCACTTGCAGTCAGTGAACACGCTGAATATGCGGATTGCGGTACTGTGTGTCCGTTCCGTAAAGGACTGCCCTAAGTGTATCGGCTTCACCTTGTTCTTTACCTCACTATTCACAAATCACTTTTTGCTGTTTAGCGTTAGTATTGCAAATATAACAAAATTAGAACCAATAGAATTATCATAAGCTTTTATTTTGACCATCAAACCAGAGTCCAATCACTCAATACGTTATTAACACAAAAACGAATAACGCCCAATAATTTCTTTTCATGCATTACACTGGGCCCCAAAATTTACGTTAACTAGAAACTGAGGCTGAATCAGTCCCCTGACTCAGTAAACCACCTGCTGACCTTCAACATAGATGGTACAGCGCCTTGAAATACGCTATTTGCGCCATTTATGTTCTACTCTCTTGATTTAGCACCTATTTCGATTTCTCTCTGACTGGGAAATACGTGGCATCTATGGTCAGGAACGGATGCTCGCCGGAAAGCGGTGCTTTCTCCGGAATTCCCTCAACCTTCTCACCTGAGCTCCTTGCGACTTTCGAGGACGGTGGACTTTGAAACTCTTGCCGCACGCAAAGTCTCCCATCACCTGTGATGCTCTTACGTGTGGATACCCCATTTACCACCATCTCGGCCATTGTGACGATCAGCGCAGACTCGCTCGGCAGTAGTTATCGAAGACGCCATGTCTTGAGCCTCTCCAATCTCTGTGTTTCCGGAACCCAAGGATGATGGATCCGATGCGGGTTGATAAAAGGGGCGGTCACGTAGAAAAACCGTTACGGCTTCCGGCACGCTCCTCAGTGCGTTCATGAGGTTCAGCCTGAGGCTGTTCCGTAGATTCAGCCTTCAAGATGCTGGCAGCAGGCTGTCTTGAGCAGCTTTACAAACGCAATATTCCTTGTCCGCTTTGCAGCACTCATGGGAATCTCGTCCCTGATTCAGTGTAACATTGAGAGTTGGAGCATCATGTCCTTCCTCCTCGGTATTATGTTGATTGTGGCGATTTGCTATCATACCCTAATATGGTTGGGCCGTTGCTCTATTCAATTTACACCATTATACATGCACTCACGAGGCGCTGATCTCGAACTTCCATGATATAAAATATGATCTGCTCACATCTGGCAGTTCCTCCCTAAACAAACATCTTTTTCCGAAGAAAGACTGTGATGTTTTAATCTTCCAACTCTCGCTTGATTGGCAGGTGATATGGTGGTCGGTGCTTGATTAAATACGCCAATTGTGCTTTTTGTCTCCTCATACCTCGTGAGAGAATTCTTGACTGTTTTCATCAGTATCATCACGCTACGCCATGTCCCGGATTCCATATACATGAGGTGTTAAGTCAATATCAATGAATCTCTTTGAACGGGTGCAAATATGAAATAATAAAAGTCTTTGAATCTGTATTTTCACCATAAGAAATGTATGGTAAGCAGGGCTTAGTATCCAGATGTTTTGTTGCCATTTCCAAACCACCTTCAAAGGAACGAAGATGAATGATAAAATCCTTCATTACCATCTGATAATTCTAAATTTGCTTTGTCATATAATAAAGCTGCGGTCAGACTCATCTCTTCGTATTGTGCCACACGCTAATAATCACTGGGAGAGTTGGTAGTCCTCGTGGTTCTTCTCAAATATTCTTCGAATACTTTCCCCAACTTACGCTGTTCCCAAGAAAGTGAATCGAGCATGAGATTTTGCTATTTGCGCTACGCTCCAACCTTCTTAACCGTAACTCCAAATCCAGATCATGCAGACCGCCATATGCTTTTTATCAGGTATTCAATCGGAACTAACAACTTCACTATCTCGGAATGTTAACTACCATTGATAGTAAACATAAACTAATTCTATATCAATCGGGCACAAAACCTTTCATAGAATCACCTTTTTGTAATGTAAAACCATCTGTTTTACAAATAATTCCATAATTCGGAAAATCCATGGTATTCACATAGACTTGACCTTCATCAATGCACTTTCTCGTTTTACTATTCATATAGCCTTGATAAAATCTGCAGTATTTTGTCCGACTACTCTGCTGACAAAATCAAAAAGCTTCCCCTGATTTTTCACTCCTCTGCATCCCCTAAATAAAGCTTCCAGAATATGCCTGCATTTCGATGATCTCCCGCAAAAATTTTCATCTCATAATCATCTGATGTGGTCTTGCAATGAGTTGTTTCTTTAAGCAGTTCATTGTTCTTGTGGATCGTTTGGACATCCTTATATACGTTTCTCAGTAAAAGCTTCATTTCGTGGCCTTGAGATCAGAGTCAACCAGCTGAAGGTCGCGAACGCAGTATTCTCCCCTTAATCATCTCTAGAAATGCATCTGTGGAGTCAGCCACATCACCGGTTACCCTAACAGTTTCTCCCTCCGGTACGATCTGAAGATGAGTGGAAAACATCATGTGCTTTCGCAAATCTTGAATTTACGTGTCTGCCTTTCAGCCTTTTCTTTGCGTGAGGTTTGACCCACGCCATCATCTTAAAGAGAATAATATGGCTTGCCGTCCAGTACACTTAAGCCACTTATAACCCGTACGCCCCTTTTAATAAACTTATAAAAACTCATCATTGAGCGAGTGGCAGAAAGGGAGGACACGTCGTCATCATGTGTATCAGGAACGATCAGCTGAAAGATTCCAGATGATGGCTCGTCTTTCTGAAACACAGGTCTATCTGCTTCCGGATATCCACTTTTAGGATCTGTGAAATCTGTAAAAGTGGGGCTCATCACTACTCCAGCCACACGTATACTCCCTTCACGAACGTAATTCCAGAATCGTCTCCTGCAAATTCCTTGAATTTATCCTCAGAATAATCATGTCTACCTCTTTTTGTCGCTCTGTAAATCTATTGGCGTCTGACGGACATCAGAATCTCGCATGCTCGCTCCGATAATTGTATAGCAGTCTCCCTGTAACCGGCAAACACACTGCTTGCGAATTCATCTCAAACCACTTACTGCCCACTTAATTCCTCCAAAACGTTTTCTAATTCTGAACTCTGGGATCTTTTGACATCCTTCAATGAGGCGTGCAAGGAAAAGCTGATCTACTATTCCGTTTTCACAGCTTCACCGAGCATGGTTCCACACAATTCCACTTTTGCATATCTCGAGGTTGCTCCCATCCCGGCTCATCAGCACTCGATTTCGTTATCTCACAATCCTGCTTTTCTTAAAACAGGCATGCACAGCAACTCTCAGGATTGGTTACTCATACTAATTTCAGATAAAGCAAAATCCGAAGCCTTTGGAAGTCCTATCACATCTTCTGTTTTTCTCACATAGATTACGCTTCACGAACAGGGCTGGAAAGAGCTGAGCTTGCGACATTAACAACTCTGAGGTCAATTGTATTCCCACTTCGACACTTCCTGGCCTCTTTTCTGCATTAAACTCCTGCAAACAAGCTCTTTTGGTTCCTCCTTGTTATATAGACAGGATCATTGTTTCAAGTATTACCATGCCAATTCTTTTTCTTCGTATAATCAGTTTCGTTTATTATACAGTAGATAAAGTAAAATCATCTGCGCATTGGCTGTTAATTGCAGTAGGCAGCTTCCGCCCGCAAGATAAACTTCTTGCAAAAGGATTCCTAAAAACGTGACAAACTAAACTCTGCTTTAGGAACTCATCATAAAAGGATGTGATGCTTTACATAGCCATTTCTGTTATTCTTTGTATGTAGTGTCAAACCAAAATGCGACCGATACTCCAGAAGTTTCTCTTCATATAATAGCTTTTTCTTTTATACAGTACCCTACTATCAATCGCAGAAGGAAGCTTTTATAAGATAAAAAGTCAAAGCTGCTCATATTGTGCTTTATATATCTTTCTGCTCCGCAGTTAGGCATTCAGGCAGTCCATTCTTTTCTTTATGTTCAGATATTGCAAAGGATAAAGCAAAATACCCTTTTCTGATTCTTTCTCAATCATCATTATGGTTACGCCTATATAATCTTATTATGTATTGTTTGTACGTGTTTATATATAAGGTAATTATAAATCTTGAATCCCTCAGGGTTTCAACCATGGTACGCCTGTAATTTCAGTCCGTTGGTCAAAGGTTTCTCCATCGACATGATTTATGTATGAGAGGTATGTCGAGGATCGTACTAGATACATCTCGCAACCATATGTTTGCATCAGGAATCCGCCAGTTTGCGCATCTCTTGCACTGACATCTCTCGCATTATATTTTTCATTAATTCCTGAAAATCTTACGTGCAGCTCTCTTTATTTCCGTCAGCTCTATAGGTCATTCGGATTTGATACAGTATTGAATCCCCAGCCCTCCCTAAAGACAAGAGCTCTTCCAGATTTTCAACATCAATATGATCGGGCAAACTCCTTGCAATGTAGAAATACAGCGATGGCCCCTCCAGACTGATCCATCATCAGCTCTCCGACCTCGATTCACATATTTCTCACCAAATTTTCTTTGACAAAACCTTGTATCTGCTTCGAATCTACGCCTCTTCTATGTTTCATGTCAGCTCCGCTAAGCCAGGAGAGAATATTATGGTCTCTGAAAGTCTAAGACTTTTAAGTCTGTTATATCCGCTAAATTTATGAACCGAACCATTCCGCTCATCCGGTCTGCAAACCGCCCGTGCTTTCGCAAGTTCAAAGGTTCTCCGGTAAGATAAAATCCTTTCCCATAGCCATGTTTTCGTCCCTCAAACCATATCAGGGTACAGTGCGATTCGGACTTCATGATATAAAAATGAGTTTGCTCGTTATTCGCAGTTCTCCTCAAACAAACATTTTCTCCAAGAAACGTAATAATTTTTAGCTTTTCCAACTTTTTGCGCTGATGAAGGGTGATAAGGTGCTCGAGGCAGTTTGAAAATATTTGCCCTGATAGCTGCCAATTTCGTTCTTCCATGTCGGCATGTGAAAATCGTCTGTATTTTGACAAAACGCTGTCTGAGCCATATTCCAGTAAGCTTTGATTGCACCTGCTTATGGCAGCGTATGAACGCTCTGGTTGCCACGACCGTGTCATAGTAGGTATCCAGATAGTCGGAAGCAGATAACCAATGGTCATGCATTGCACGTAGCCTGAAATTACAATGTGTCATCAGCGTTGATAGTACGCCACTGTTCAGTACATTTGTCCAGACGGTTTACGTGCCGCCCGCAAGTAGCTATACAGTAGGATCACCGTGTGTGTACAGGCGTCTCTGTGCGAACGAGGTAATATTGCTTCATCTGCAATCATCAGGTGCTTGCAGTTTTCGTCTATTATCACCAAGTTAACCAAACTGTATCGCGATAGTCGAACATGCTACTGCAGTCGCGATGGTCAGGTGTAGTGTCAGCGCTTGAAGAGTATCGTCTGCGAGCTTACCGTTCAGCATCTCCCAACTCTACGCTGTTCCCCAGATACTTCTCACGATTTCCACAAACATCGATGTGCTTGACTATGTCAACATTTACGAAAAATCAAACTTGTCTAATTGAATCAGATCTCAGCCATCGTGACTCTGCTCCTCGTCTTGCTCTCTCTGAACTCAACCTTGCATTCTCCCTTATCATTCATCCAACAGTACCGCTCACCTAGCTTTATCTGAAACGCTTCATCTGTCTCTCTCTTATCTTGCTGAATGCTTTTCTCCGGAACAGGCAAATCTTTCCGAGCATCATTATGTGCGCCACTTTTCATTGAAGGCCTAATCTCTCTTTTCCTACTGAGTAGTGAACCTTTTGTTGCCAAGCTTCTGACTCCTTCAACTTGGTCTTTTCCTCCAGTTTTCTTCGGTCTGTGAAATTCTAAATAAGTTAGCAGTCAATTCGGTGTCTTCCCATAATCCAAGATTTTGTCTCGCTGTCAGTCCTTTTCTATCATAGCATATCAGTCTCTACATCTAACCCAATCACATGCAATCACGTGTTATACCCTGCATTCTGGAATATAGCAAATTCTTCGTTTCAGATAACCACATGATGCCGTTTCACCAAGAGTTGATTCCATTGTTTAATGTCCCCACGACCTACAAGTCTTCTTCTATCCTCATCATCAAGTCTGATTAAAATGATCTGCTATGGCTTCTTGACGATATGTTTGTATCGCATACAGGGTTTGTCCAAGTGCAATAACTTCTTTTCTCGGATCTCCATTTTGCACAACCAACAGCAAAGCATATCTCGTAAGCTCATAATCTTTTATAGCCTTTCCTTAGTAGCATTCTGCCTCCACGATTTTGCTGGACCTCAGCAAAATCGGTAATGACTCACTCATGACCACTGCTGCTCTCACACGCAATCATTGCTCTTATCAATCGACCTGAGAAAGCCTTTCTCACTGAGAATAATCAAGTACATCAGCAAGTTCCCTTTGCGCTCTATCACTCACTCTCCATTCCTTTTCGGATGTACTTAATTTCTTCAAACTTCGTAGTCTTTTGCTTTTAAATTCTGTATAAACTTTCCTCGTTATATTTACATAATAGTTAACCTGCGATATCATCTACCACTGGGCACTTGATACATCCCTGTATCTTTTCGAATCGCCGCCTCTCTGTGTTTCCGCATGAGCTCCGCGTTGCCAGGAAAATATATTGACAGCTTTTGAAAGTCTAAGACTTTTTGTCTCGTTACAGGTCCAAGCTGATTTATGAGACCCAACCATTCCGTTCATCCGGTCTGCCAAAACCGACCATTCCTTCTCGCAAGTTCAAGGTTCTGAGTAAGATAAAATCCTTTCCCATAGTCATGTTTTTCGTCCCTAAACCATATTGAGGAGAAACCTGCTCAGTAGGACCACTCATGATATAAAATGATTTGCTCCATTCGCAGTTCTCTCTAAACAAACATCTTTTTCCAAGAGAGTACTCTTTAATTGGTTTTAATCTCTTTTCCAACTTTCGCTGATGAAGGTGCGACAGGTGGTCGAGATGTAGTAGGCTGCCGATAGCTGCCTGTTCGTTCTTCGTATTTTTGCGACATGAAATATCCGTCGTTTTTGGTAAAAACGCTGCTGTGAGCTATATTCGAAGTAAAGCTTTGATTTCCTCGCACCCTCTGCGGCAATCGCCTGGTTGCGTTGTGCCATACTCCGTGTCATAGTAGGTATCCAAGGTAATCCGAAGCGAAATGTAATGGTCTGCATGCACCGTATGTAGCCCGAAATTACGATGTCATCAGCGTTGATAGTACGCCCACTATTCGCATTTGTCGAACGGTTTCGTCGCTGCGGTATCTGCCACAAGGAGCATCAGCGTTTTGTAGGGTGATGACTTGTTATGCCATACTGGGTCCGCGATCATCGGAACGGTGATTCAGCTTTTCACTCACATCATGCCCGCAAATTCGCTTCACCAAAAGAACTCGCTCATGGTCGATTAAGCCATTCTTGCCAATCGCTGTTCAGGTGTAGCTGCGTTTTGAGGTACCATTCGTCAGTGTGCAGGCGTATGGCCATCTCCCCAACTTACGCTGTTCCCAATCGCCATGTCGATCCGGAAAATCTAATCTTGGAACTTTTTCTCCGTGCTCAGGGCTACTCTTTCCAACATTGCTACTATTTTTCAGCTCTTTCCGCTCTCGCGATGAAGGGTGATAAAGGTGGTCGAGGCGGGAAAAGTATTTATGCCGATAGCGTGCGTGATCATTCTCGGATTTTGGATATGAAATATTCTGTATTTTGCAACGCTGTTTTGGATACGAAGTAACCTTATTCGTGCATAAGAGGTAATAATTGGTTGTAGAAAACGCCGAGTTCATATAATATCCAAAGGTATCCGGAAACGTATTTCTGTAATGGTCTGTAAGGTATTGTATGCCAGCCCTGAGTACATGATTTCATCACTTTAATCACTATTTCCAGTACATTTTCCAACGGTTTTCGTCCTCTGCGGTATCCTGCCACAACAACATCACCGTTTATGTAAAAATGATGACTTGTATTGTTAGCCATAATTGCTTTCATCTGCAATCATCAGGAAGTGATTCCAGTTTTCACATCTATTATTTCACCAAATGTAGCAAAAAGTATCCCCATAGTGACATTCATGTTTAAATCCACTTGTTCGAGGTGATAATTCAGCTCTTGAAAAGAGTATTGTTTTGCAGGCTTATAAGCATCTCCCCAACTTTCGCTGTTCCCAATCATCTGTGAATCACTTTAAACCGTAAGGATCGGTGTTTTCCCGGATTATTCATGAATATCTCAAGCAGTAAAGCAGTTCCTGAATTCCTTCCATATCCTGCGCTGAACCGGTGAGTTCCGAAAGCATGTCCACCAGCTCTTTGGAAGTATCGACGATTTCTTCTTCCAGGTCAAATGCTCATGGTGGTTTCGTGTTTCCTGGAAAGGATTTCCAGATTTTTGTCGAAATCTTTGCAGCATAGCGACCGAAGCCTGTCGATTCCACTCTCACAATCGGCAGAGTGCACTTGTCATGGAGAGTTCTTTTTCCTGCTCCTTCGTGAGATTTTCTATCGTTTCTTTCGTTTTCAAACGAAGCGCATCTTTCCTTGTCTTTGGATCTTGCTCTTTAAAGATCTTTTTCCTCACTGTTATATCTGTCTGCCTTTCCAATAGGGAAATAGGTTCTCCATTATTTTCCCGCATCTTCCTGCAGGGTCTTTAAACCGCCTTGCTGTTTTGAAAGACACGAGCATCCTTTTCTTCCGTCAGCACGTTGGCAAGACTTTCTTTATCCTCTGCGAGAGGGATTTGAAGCGCTCTTCGACCGAGGGCTGCAATTTCTTCCACTATAATACTTCATTCGTGATAGCTCGACATAGTTCTTTCTAGTAAGACAGTTGCGTTTCGAACGAGATCAAAGGAGCAGGATATGTCCTTTCCAGCCTTCCTGCGCTTCCACGTCTTTTTCCATTTTCTTTTTGATCACCATATTGTCAACCTGGCCTGATCGCTTTGTAGCTCGTCTGTCTGGACCAGCTCCACGGGTCTCCTGCTATATCCGTGTATTCTTTCCAAAGAGCTCTGTCGCCTGATGGGGATCGTGAGAGACTCCGTCCGTCCGGATTTCTAGCGTGAGGGATCTCCTCTGTCGCAAAGGAACGGATGGGGTTTCCGCCTCTTCTGTATCAGGTAAGAGGCAAGCGTCTTCCCAAACCCCGAGCGTCTCCCGGAAATGTAAAGCAAAATAGTGCTCCACATCTTGATTCTTCTGCACGGTACTTCTTAATGTCCTCTGCTAAGCAAGTTTAAGAATACCCTCTCTCGACGAAGACTACTCCTTTCAGGCTGGGAAACGCCTTCCACACTGCTGCACTTCTCCAATTCTCCTTCGGAATGCGTCGAGCTTTTGTAAAGCACAGATGTCATGCTCTCTGCCTCTTCCTGTGAATCCACATAACGGGGAATGTTCGGGTTGTAGTCATTGTCCAGGCTGACTTTCTCGACTCGACCAGCCGGGAAAAATTTTGGGGATGCTATCTTGTCTCTGACGGTATCACCGATTCTTCGACTGAATCGGATGCGCGAGGCTTGTTGTTCTTCCTTCCTGACAAAACCCTTCGATGCATCTACAATCAAAACCTCTGCTCTCTCTTGCTTGACTGCTCCATAATAACGATTGATGCCGGTGCCAAAAAGAAAATATTGGCGGGTAGGCCGGATGATGGCTTCTCATGTTATTTTTCAATCAGGACGCTTTCGAATCCTCCCTCTTCTCCTCCTCGAAAGAGCAGCGCCGTGAGGAAGAACAATGGTCATCATCACTGTCCGGCTTCCAGGTGATATAATCGATGAAAGAAGGAAGGCATAGTCCGCCTTGGATCTGGGGAGCGATGCGTGTCCTTATACCTGCAGGATCCGTTTCCTTCTCGGATCCCAGCGCTGCGAGTAGGAGGATTGCTGACCACTGCATCTACATAGAGCGGATCATAAGTTCCTGCGGGGTCCTGCCTCGTCAAATATAAGGCGAGTCCTCTTCCAGGGCATCTCCATTTCTCGTTAAAATATTGTCCGGTCAGAATCACCTCATGACCAGATTCGTGCGGGTTGAGATTATAGGTGTTGCCTTCAACTCACTGTGCATATTACCGAATGATGACTCCGATGCGGTGCGGTCGTCTTGCCGATGTTAGATGAGAAGGCTTTCCGGAACCGGAAGTCGGGTCATAGATTTTGATCTTATCCTCCTTTAGTATGCTCGAGCGATCATCTCCGACATCGTGCGGGCAAAACTTCATGCAGTGTGTATAGAATTCCCCTGCTCTCACATTGAGGCGAAATTTTTCCACAAAATTAGTCATATGCCCAGGGACGTCGTAGTCCTGACTGCCGGTCATGGGGATCTCCCCGCAATGAGTTGACTGAATAGGGTCATGTCCGCCTCTCGTTTGCTGCTTCGATGCTATCAGCTTCGATAATCCGGGTTTCCAGTGTGGTGAAAATGCGCTTCAAAGCACCTTTTTATGCGAAGGAGAAATCAGTCCGGTTAAAAGAAGAAAGGGCCGTGCGAACACGAGTCGACAGAGAGAAGTCAGCGCGCAGATCCGCCAGGTGGAAAATAAATCCTTATAGGCCGTACCCAAAGCTTCGCTGGGCATTTGCTTTTGCCGGAATAGGCATCATCCGCTTCCTCATTGACATGCTTGAATCGAAGCCGCATCACAGCCTGATGTATCAACCACTGCTCTTCCTGATCGGATAGATATTTGACAAAATGAAGCCAGAATGTAATCCTTATAATCATTGGCCTAATCTTTGACCGCATCCGATTGGCGGACTCCCAGATTTTTGCCGCCAGCTGATATTCATCGAAAATCTCCTTGTTCCCCTGTATTGGTAACGATTCTTGATCTTTTGTATTCCGATTTGAGGATCGTGTACCGAATTTCAATTTGGCATCATGATAGAAGATACGGCTCCGAAAAAGTAAAATTAAACATTCTCTAAATCCTTCTGATTATTTTATTCAAACCGTTTTCAGCCGGTTCAGCAAATCTCCAACTACTCCCCGGATCATCTATCAGGGAAATACCATAGCACTTCTTCCCAGCATCTTTAATGGAAGCACCTATATGATAGCTATCTTCCCATCCAGAATGATAAACCCGCTCATGGAATACCTGTCCTCTTCCACCTCCAATATTGGATACTGCTGCATTGAAAATTAGCGCATCCCTGTGCGTAAGCTGTGTGCTCGCATATGTATATATTTTCACACCAACACCATCATCGTGCTTCTTAGCCAGAATGTTCAGCGTATCCATCACCTTGTCAATCGATAAAGTTATCTCATTTTGTGCTTTTCTGGATGATAGATGTGATCAGGCTGAACGCATCATAGATTCGTCCGTCGAAAAATTTTTCTGCTCCGATTCTGCATGATCCTCAATGTGCAAACACCTTGTCAAACTTCTCATCCGCTTTTCTGGTAATCCAGTTGTTTCAGTTCTATATCTCCTAACTTTCTCGAAGAAAAACGCATTGCTAGCTATAAAGTGGCGCATCTCACTAAAATATGTTCATTATACGAATTGACACTAACACACATCGCTCCGAAAAACTCCAGACAGCATAGCTATTCCCTGTTCGTGAACATGTATGGTCTATATCTCCTGCCGCCTCTTCCGTTTGAGGTTGCATTTGCGACCTCAAAGCATTAACTTCCTTTTTGTAGCTGAAATCTAGAAATTTGAAAATCTGCTCCATTTCCTACTACTGCCTGATTCAAAACCTTTGTCTCAACCTGATATAGCATGGCGGGATTACTATCCAGCATAACCTGCTGCCCGCGAGCAACATATATCAGGTTCTTAATATTCGCTTCTGCTACAGCGGGAATAATATCTGTTCTGTTCCAGTTCCTTCTTTGTCATTGTACCTCCGTTTGAGGTCACAGTTGTGACCTCAAACACGCTCTTCGATAAACGTGCTTTCAAGTTTTCCTTTACTGGCATCCGATCTGTATGGAACACGTTTCGAAAGCTTGACTCTAATCAAAAGGGTGCTTATGCATTTTTCCACACTATTAAACTCTTGCAACACTTTTATTGGTTTGATTTGATTCACCTCACTGTTTATGCTGCTATACAGTTTACGATCTCCAATAATATAGAACTCTTCTTTCGCTCTTGTGGCTGCTACATTCATAATATTGGGATGATCCGTTCCAACTGCCCAGTTAGCAGCACCTCTGCTTTTTCGTCACATCCCAATACCAAAAAGACTATGTCGGCTTCTTTTCCCTTGAAAAGGTATGGACTGTTCCAATGTTGCTGGGTTTTCCCATCCTTGCCATATCTGGTAAAATTAATTTCTTTGAGTTTCTGTGATAACTGATATGCTACATTTCTAAATGGGAGATGACATAAATCAGGTCTTTTTCTCCTTTATTGACAATATTAGGATTCTGCTTTTATTAACTCTGATATTTTTTCCTTAAGGAAGTCTCCCTGTTCTTTCACATATTTATCAGTAGCATTTCCTTTCACATCATACCAAGATGCTTTTCCCGGGACAGCTGTACTCTGCACCATGTTACCACCATAGGAAATGGCATTGGAAATATTAAACATAGGGTTTTACATCTTCGATGCACCCAAAGTGGAATTCCAATCCAGTCATCCTCATCTTTATAGAAACCGAATTTACTGATCGTATCCTATAAGTGTTTGACCGAAGTAGAGTCTGATAGATATTTATTAGATACCCCATAATGCTTTTCCTAACATAGCGAGGGATTGACGGGATCCAAAGTAAGTACCGGTTTTTATCTGAGCAGGATCTCCTACAACCATCACTCGTCTTGCTTCTAAAGATTGCTCCAACAGCAGCCTGTGGAAGTGCCTGCCCTGCCTCATCTACAAATAAGTACCCCAAAGAACCTTCTCCGAGATTTTCACACATTCTTGAGAAGCTGGCAAAGGTGGAGTCAATCACCGGAATGACCATATTGATCCAGTTCCATGCCATGCTTATGACCTGCTTTCTTTTCTAAAGTATTCCTTCGTCTACTCCAGATAAGATGTGCAGCTTTTATACTTTTTCTGTTTTCATATAAAAACTGCTTTCCCTGACTTTTAACGCCTCAATAAACAATTCAGACTGCAATACTCTGTACTCTTCATCAAACCATGGATTGCTTAATTGAAGTGCATCATATTCTTTATACATATCCAGTCTCTGAACCGACTTCCTCTCCAGTTCCATAGAGAGCGTATTAATCTTGTCAGATAGTGCTCTGATTTCCCTTATTTCCTAATTGAATAATTCTGTCATTTTCTTTTCTCTTACAACATAGCTTCTCTTCATTTTTCTTTCAATGCTTCTGTAACACGTCTTTTACCTTCCTCCAAATTGGAATATTCTAAATTCAGCTCTTTTTCCTTTGCTAATAGTTCTAACAGTTCCTTAGAAAAACAACGCATTTTTCTTTTGAAAATTCTGCTGCAAACTGAAACCACGAGGGTTTTTGCAGTTGTAATGCTTATCGCTTGATGAATATTCTCTTTCTCTTTAAGAATTTTTCAATATGATCGGAAAAACTAGTCATCTTATCTTCTATCTTGGATGACTCTTGTTTCTATCTCTTCTTTCCGCATCATTCTTTTCCTTAAAAAGCCTTGAAATTCATCTTCTAGTTCTTTTCTCTTTTCTCAAGCTGGACACATTTAAGTTCTGTTTCTCTTTTGTAGATGCAAAAGTTCTGCCTGGTCTTTCGCGATCCTTTGTCTTTTCATCTTTGTATTTACATTGTTTCGAGTATTGTTCTAAACCGAGCATAAATATCGCTATTGGACTCATAAGATTTATATAAGTAGTTTTCCACATGTTTTTAATACCGTGATAATTCCACTCATATTCTCTTTCTTGCCACCCTCTAGTGAAAAACAATCCCCAATATTTTTCATCTTCACAAGGTGTAGCTTTTGGCTTTTCAACATAGTTCCTGACCTCCTTCTTTATCCATTCCATAGAAAGATTGGCGTTTGATATTTCCCAAAAATAATCTGCATCTCGCAGTTTATCCACCTGAAAGGATTCATCTACCCCATTGATAAGCGGAAGTTCTTTCACTATATTCTGAACCGCACCGTTGTTGGAACTTATGACAATAATTTCCTTCTCTGCTATTACGCTTGGTACCACAGCAATATAGCCTTGTCATAATAGTTCAACCTCATCCATTTTACAGAGATCTTTTATCTGCTAATTTTGCAATTTCATATGCCTATTCAACAAGCAATTCTGCAAAGACATCTTTCAATAAAGTTGTCTTTCCTGTTCCAGGGAGGGCCGTTTACGCTGCTGATTTTTCTCATTGTTATCTTGAATAGCTAAGTTCACTGCAAAGCTGCTGCATCAAAGAAAGTGAAAACTTAGGATTAGCCAGGGAATCATGACAGGATAATTTTTAGCTGTAAGATTTCTTCAAATGCCATCGGATTGAAATCCTGTGTATTGGCTTTACTATTCAGATTAATTCTCGATTCATTTTCCCTGAAAGATAGCACTCTAAATTTCTTGCTTAATGTCTTTTGCCTTTTTCTAAATCATCTACAAAAAGAATGAAGATTCAGTGGCATCCGTTTCCAGATTCTTTAAGACTTTCATTCTACTCAGTTTGAATCGAGTATTGATTCAAAAGCTTTGCAAAAAGCCTTATTAAAATGCATTATATTCCCTTCTTCAGGGCAGGCGAAAAATACTGTTCATATTTTCCTTGTTTTTCCTTTTCAAAATTCATCTTTTTCTTGAGGAATGCTATTGTTTTTGCAAGATATAATAACTGGCTGTGAAAAATGTCATATCTCCTTGAAGTTTTAGTTCTTTATCAAAATACAAAGCGAAGGAAAACTTATCTCCTACAGATACCTCATCATAGGGTTTTCCGAAAGATTAAATTTCTCTCTTAGTAATTGAATCACAGTGGAAAATGGATAGGTATTAAAATACAGCACAATTCCACCCCTTATCGTTTGATAAATTTTGACCTTGCATTTCTTCGTTAAAGCAAAGAATAATAATCTCTATCTTTGGGAATCTCCAGCTTTTTCAACATCTTGTCTCTTAACTTTAATATCTCCCTCAGAGAGATGTTCCACCATAATCCACGCTTCTAATATATTTTTCCCTTTTATCCATTTTGTATTCCCTCGCCTTTTATACTGCAATTCCATAAGCATATGAATATTTTTCGTTAGAAAGTTGATTTTAGAAAATGCAGAGCAATAAATGCCTACCAAAAAGCATTTCAATATCTGCTCTTTATTTTTCAGCCTTTCAAGCCATTTCTCTCCTTGATACTCAATATCTTCACTCATGATATTCAGTTTGTAGTTGACAAATCCCTTGTTTTTATTATTGAGAAGTGACTCTGTAGTGAGACATATTGTCTCGCAGGTTTTGTTTTCAATCCTTTATCGTCTTTATATTCTCTTGTGGTCATCCCGAACTAGGCTATGCGAAATCTCGTTGGTAGTATGGCTATTCCATGCCTTCTTTTTATTCCATGATCCTGCCAAGCGTCTATAAGCTCTTTTCTTACCTGAATTGCCTGAAGTCTTTGGTTCATCCACTCCCGTGAAGTACCCTTCCCTTAAAATAGGTTTCCAGGGCACGATCAATCGTGAGCTCCGGATCTATAATTTCAGTTGGCTACAAATTGTGGCTGACCCATTTCCTTCATAATCGAGTTTTAGAACACTCCAATATTTTCTCGGATTCTCACTTGCAGTCAAAGCACCTAGAATGTCAATGATTGAGAAATACCATTCTTCCTTTCATTATCCCCAAACGGAGCGGTTGATTTCCTTCAAAATAATTTGAATTCATTATTCATCGTATCCTTTCTACCTAGCGCTCTTTACTGCAATTGATTCCCATCACTCTAGAGAATGCTAGGTTCATATATCCCGTGTTTCAGACATTGATAAAGCATCCAGAACCCTTTTTAGGACTATTTGCCACTGTCATTATTATGACACGAAACCCGAAGGTTGGGTCATCGATTTTGATCTTGTCCTCTCCCTTTCAATGCTCGACAATCATCTCCGATATCAAAGTGAAACCACATGTGGCGTATAGTAATCCTCCACTTTTTCCTACAATGAAGGCAGGCTTTTAGCCCCATACATCAAGGGGCACCATGTTTCCAAACTAAAATCCGGTGGCCATGGACAGGCTGGCATGGATATTTTAAAGAAGGAAGAATTAAAGTTTATTATCGTCAAAACGTATAGTAACGGTGTTCGAGTCAGATATCCTGGGCACAAAAGATCTAAAAACGTACAGGAACAGGACAAGCTTTGTTTCCGGAATCATGGGTGAAAAGGATATTCACCGGGCTGGAGAACATGTGGCAGGAGTTGAAGGTAATCGTCATCCTGAAGACGGCCAGGCTATTTATGGTACATATAAAGGTGTACAGGTCGATGTTAAGCGAACAAACGGGAAAATTTCCACGGTATTTCCTGATTCCAATCAATCAAAAATACTGAAGAAAGAGAAGAGGTAATCGCATGTCAAAATATCAGATGAATATAATAAACTGCTTGACAAGAGAAGAAAAATGGCTCAGTGAAGTTTTGATGAAATCATTGCAAAAACAAAAAGCAGCGAATTGATTAAATCTCTTCGTGGTGGCACAGAAATATCCTGAAGCTGTGAGAAAAATATCATATAGATTTCTTTATAGACAGCGCAGCAGATGATCTTGAGAATTCTCTTGAACAATGAAAAAGGAGGGCAACCATTGGCCTCCTGATACCGCTTCAATCTTCCAGTGCCTCGTAGACCAGGTCCCGGATTCTCGGATGAACTTCCGTGAAAAGACAGCGTCGTAGGCCCGGCGTATGCTGCGCATAAAGATCGTCAGATGATGGATGGGATCGATGGAGCACGCTAAGCACCACAGCGCCGTCAGCCGAATTCACCGAGAGGAGATCTGGAGCTTCCCTTCTCTGTTAGGACCCCGACAGCTCCCCAGCCCCGTAGCCTGTAACCGAACTTTTGCATCTTCGCGAAAATCAACTGCAGCTCTCCGCTCGTATAAGGCGTCATGAAGAGGCGGATGGATTTTTCTACTGAGAGTCTCCCCTTCGGTCACGCCGCCGTTTGCCAGAGCTGCAATCACCTTGCTGTGGCCTTCTACGCCACCGAGTCAGGCGCCGCCACGCTCTCAAACTGGAAAGCGCACGCAGACCGAGCACAGAGAGATCTGTGCAGGCAGCATCTCCTTCGTGCCGTTCTTGGAAACGTAAAGGGCTGCCATCCTCTTCTCCTGCTCCGCATTCGGATGGAAGGTGAGATCAGAAGCACCTGAAGGCAAAAAGATATGCTCCTCCAGGTAGTCGCTCAAACCCTCTGCCCGGTACGACGACTTCCACCACTGCCGCCAGCATCATGCGCAGGCTGTAAGCCCAGTGGTACCGGGTTCAAAAATGCGCAGCATCTGCCGCCGCACCATCACCTTCTGCGTCAAGGTCTCCCGGTGCTCCTTCATCTGCGCTTCTCCCTGCCGATGCTTTGTCTTCTGAAAGGGACATCCCTGTCGGAGGCTCGTATTGTAATTCAGTCCCGCCGTCATCGTCATCAGATCGATGATTCGGATAGGGTTTATGGGAGAGGTGGCAGGGGGCTGGCATCCAGCCAGTTTCCCCAGCCGTAATCTTTCCACTCTCATCTACCACATACAGAGTGCCGTATTCCGGTAAAAAATTTTTGCAATTCGTCGCTAAGTCCGATCTTTTCCCGCCTCGATCTGCTGCATGACCGCAATCAGTAGTAATGACCTTGGTTGCGGAAAAACGGCAGAGCTGATTTTCCTTCGTCGCTTCCTTGTGCTCATAATCACGATATCCGTCAGATGTCTATAGATCTCCTCCTGATTCTTCGTGACAGAGAAGATCCGAACCCGAGAACGTATCTCTCCTGCAGTTCATCCAAATAAGTGGTCAGCCTTTCAAAATTCATGTGTTCTCCTTATCCTTCCTGTTTCATCCTTTTTCCCGTCAAATCCGTACTTCCCGCTTCTCCCGTTCCGCAATTCTGTACTTCCCGCTTCTCCCATTCCGCTTCATCACGTTCCGCAAAATACGTACTTCCTGCTTCACTTTTCCAAAAAATATACACTTCCTCTTCCAGCGCTGACTCTAAGAACCACGGAGCACGTCTCCTCGCAGATAGAAGCCTTCCCCCGTAACGCAGATCATTCACGGAGGACGCTCTTCTAAGTGTCCTCCCGTTCACCTCGATCGCAGAGAAATTCTCTCTATGCATAGGAACTGCTTTCGGATCGTCCTCCCCGGTTAAGTCACTTTCCGAGAGAGATCTCGCTCGGCATCTTCCATCTGAGAGAGTCCAAGCAGAATGACATAATGAAGATCCCTTGCCTCGCCTAGAGCAAGATGTGGATGCCCTCTTTGTCTTCTGAATCAGGCGATCCCCCTCCGCCTGATAGAGACTGCTTCTCTCTTCCCTCTGCAGGAAGCCGAAATCAGCATGACTTTTTCTTTTTCATGGGTCATGCTCTCCCCGAGTGCAGATCGCCGTTTTAGAAAAGAGAAGGAAAGCACCTTCCTCACATAGACCGGAATCCGAAATCGGCGCACTGACCAGTGTTTTCGGACCGGAAACCTTCTTCAAGAAAGTCAAAAGGTTCACCCGCATCTGCCCTTCGGGAGTAAAATTTCTCTCTCCTCCCTCTTCGTGCACCAGCGCCACCAGAAGGGATCCCCGTACAGATATTCATCCCCGTACGCTCTTGCCCTCTCGTCCTCCGGGAACATCATCGATAGCGGCCGCATCATCGGCATTCTGTCCGGTGTGCCTTTTTCTCCGTCTCTATGCTGTAGAGCAAGATTTTCCCGAATGCCATGCGTAATATCTGTGATAATCTTACCGCATAGTCGCTATAAATCCAAGGTTCCTCGGTCTTGTTCCGTGATAGCGCATGATCGGGCAGAAGGCGGCAAACTCGGTCCACCGCCAGATGGAATTCCTCATCGCAGAGTCCGTATGCCGCCGGCATCCACCCCAGAAGGAAGGCCGGAAGGACCTGCCGTTACTCCTCCGTTGATGGAGTAGGTAAAAGACCTCGAAAAGCCGGAAGCTAGTCTCCTCCGAACTGGCAGGCGTAGTGCTGCGTGCCGGCGGGAAGCCGATCTGGAGCCACAGACATGGTCTTCTCCCTATATTTCGTGAAAAGCTGGCGATGAGCGCTTCGTATTCCACCGCATGGGCGTTGTGCATCTCATCGCCTCTTCTTCCAAATCAAAAGGGCCTCATCGAGTGTGATTTCCCCGAAAATCCACGTGGTGCCGTCCATTCCGGCATCCATCCTGTCCTTCCACTGTGCCCTCCAGGGTTCCACTCGCCCTGGGGTGGGAAAAATCAATCTCTGACGGCAGTTTTCTTTTTCCCCCGTAACGGGTGTTCTGGTAATGGGAAGCTCTTCCCTTGGACAATCCGGCTGAATAGGAAAGCGGCCTCCTCTTCATCGATATGGAAAGCTGCCATGAGAAGCGGAGTTCCTCTCTGATGCGCAAAATCCGCGATCTGGTAAAGGCTCCTCCTTGTGATAACGGTCGCCGAACCGCCTACCCGGCACCCCTCTGCGCCTAAACCAGGTGAGGGATGTCCAGATTCGGAACCGATTCAGAACTCCCTTCCATTTCTTTGACCACGTCCCCGGTTGGCCCGTCATCCATCTGCACCGCCTGCCCAGGGTTCAAACACGCAATCCGGCCGGGAGGGCGGTTTTCAGTAGGCAGCGTATAGTCTTCATGTTTTCTGCACCGTTCCCGTAAAGACGGTAAGTCAGTCTTATCTTATCGTGGAAAATCCGGTCCTCGTACCTTCCCAGCGTCTACGCGGATGCAGCGCTCTGTTGATAAAGGCGCATATCCTGCCGTCGAGTGGAAGAAAGAGAGACATTTCTTGTACGACGACTGGTTGCCGATGGAACAACCCGCAGCCCTCAAAGGCATCTCTCTGCCAGAGGGCCAGCACCTTCCTCTGGTTGTGCATCCGGCGCTCCCCAAAGGCCATAAACCATTTTCGTCAGGGCGAAGCACCGCTGCCTGATATCAAAAGGCAGAATCTCCCGCCGTTTCGGCGTTACGGACGGAAATTCTGCGCAGGACAAATTTCTGATCGATCCAGGTTCCCAGTCCCAGACGAGATCGCGAGTCCTGCTATGCCTTTGTCTCTACAGTGGCTTCTTCTTTACGGATAAAAGGCAGCCGAAAACGGCACCGCAGTGCTCTTGCGCAATCTCTCTCTCTCCCTACGCAAACATGAGCTCCTCTCTCCTGCGGCAGAAGGTTGCGCTCGCTTCAACGCCACCGTCTGCTAGAAAGATCGGTAAAACGTTCTCCCTTCTTTCACTTCACTGCCATGCAGGCCGGGGTGCATCCCCAATTGTCTTCATCACGCATTCCCCAGCGTTCCGTCCGCATACCTGCAGGCGGTGAAGGTTTTGTAATAAGAACGACTCGTCCAGGACCAGACAGCAAGCCTCCACGCATGTCCTTTTCTGCGCAGGAGGGCTTCGATGCAAAGCTAATCGTCTCTGCACGAGGATCCACCTTGGGAAAAGAGTTCTACGCACCTGGAGATTCGGATCCGCTCCTCTCAAAAGTCAGAGACATCCTGCCAGCTTTGCAAGGTGACAATCGATCACCAGAGTTGCCTCTGTCGTCCTGCGATTTCTGAAGCGCCAGAATTTTCTTGCGACACGCGGAAGAGCGCATTTGCAGCGGAGTGGCAGGCTGCCAGTGCATGATGCCGCATGGGGGAGAGATGACGCTGAGGCACGTTTGCATACTCACTCCTGCCTCCTCCTCCGGGGTAAGCCTCCCAGAAAGGTCTCGGATTGCCTTAAATCGAGATTTATTTTCCTGAGTGGGAATTTAAAGAGATCCAGAGGGTTAAAATGCAAGCACCTCATTTGATCTGGTTCTTCTTGCGGTAGATCTGAGCAAGCGGCCCCCTCCCCGGATCACCGCCAAACACGCCCCCATGGAGGCGTAAGAGTGTGCGCCCACTTCTTCTCTTCCCTCTTTCACACCCTGGCATTGATAGGAAGCGGATGGGAATCTCCGTGATCTTCGCCTCACGTTTTTCTGTAAATTGGTCATCGAGGATGGCATAGTCCCCCGTGGTGGGAGTCCATGCGTTCTTCCTGTGACTTCTCCTCTCCCGGACGAGCTGCACTGACGAAGACGCGGTAATCCCTCTGTGAAAACGTGCCCCAGGCTAGCCAGAACCGCTTCCCACCAGGTCACGTCTCTCTCCATCCCTCCCATTTCGTTTCGGTTTGCCGTCCGATGGCCGCTAAAACCCTGGGAGCGTCCTCCAAAGCAGGTCAGAGAAACATAGAGATCCCTGTCGTCGGAGAGTCCCGCCTTTGTTTTACAATCGTTTCTCTACGCACTATAGAAGGTATCCCAGGATGCCTCTTCTGCTTCGCATACCAGCTGTCTCCTTACCTCCGACTTCCTTCACTCTTCGTTTCTTTCACAGCTTCCCGACCCCGATTCCGTACGCACAGGCTGTGTTTCTGCTCCATCTCCTTCTCCTCGATTTCCTTCTCCCCGATCTCCTTCTCTTGATTTTCCATCTTCTTGATCCTCATCTCCCTGATCCCCATCTCCTGTCCTTCCCCCGTTCATCTTTTTTCGTGATCTACCCGCAAGACCATGCCATTTTCTCCCTGCCCAGCCGTTTTTCCTAGAAAACCATTGGAAATCCTTGATGGGTACGCCTCTTTACTCCTTGGCTACCTTCCGTCAGTCCCTGGTCTCATAAACTGCTTTGGAAAATCACAAAGGCAGAGGTTGGGCCCAGAATCGGTGTGCGGCTGCGAGAAGCCTTCCGTAATCTGTGGTGTACTGTCCTCTGAATAACTGGAAGCGACAGAGCGTCCTGCTGCCAGTCGATTTGGTAAACGGTAGATGTCGAACAGATTCGACCAGTAGCCGTTAAGGCAAAAGACCAGCTGGGTAGCGATGGCGGAAACGCTCAGAGAATGATGCGATGAAGAAGGGTCTGCAACCTGGAAGCGCCGTCCAGATACATGAACTCTTCCAGCTCTCGGAACCGATTCAAAAGAGCGGTAAAAAGGTATTTCCCGCCACGGGTACACTCACAGGAGCCAGATTCCTTTGTAATCATCAATCAGTTTCCAGCCGTTTAAAACCGTATACTGCGAGATCGCAGCCAGCTGCGCGGGAATCATCATAGTCAGCAAAAGGAGTTGAACATCCTCTTCCCGGAAATTTAAACGTGCAAGGAGATAGGCCATGGTCAGTGATGCCAAGATTGACTACCACCTTAGGACACCACCGCAATCGTATTGACGAAATGAGTCTGGAAGTGATTGGACACCCCAGGCCTTCACATGGATTCTGGGTATAAAGGCCTCGGCAAAGAATCGGCTCATCGGGCAGCACTCCCTTCGCAGCCTTCATAAAAGTCGAAACCATGGACAAAAACAGCAGACTGAGGATGCAAATAAGATCAATTACCCAGGTGAATGCATAATTGCATGGTGTTTTGTTTTCTCACTCATCACATGATCCTCCTTAATCGTCCTGTCCGTAGCGCAGATATTTTTTTAGAGCATGGACAGGACAAACGCTAACGCCGCCATGACGGTCAGGCGGCCCGCATGACCAATTCAAAATAATTGAAGGCGCGTCTGTAAAATATAATCCTGACCATCCGTCGAACCGATCGGATCCCCTTAGTTAGCGGAAGACCTGAATAAAGATATTCCTTGCTCCGTTGATCAGATTGATTAACAGGTAGAAATTGGTGGCAAAGTCCGGGCGGCGTGATGTAAAAAGCGTTTGAGTGCGTTTGCCCCGTCACCTTATGCGCTCGTGTCTGTCCTGCGGAATTCCTGCAGCCCGGCGGTATAGATGATCATGACCCAGCCGAAGCCGCCAGATCGAGCAGAACCAGATCACAAAATTGGCGGTCCAGGTGTTTTTTAACAGGACACGGTTCCTTCAAAGGCCGATACTGGTGAGAAGGTAGTTGACCAGACTCCCGTTATCCGGCTGAAAAATATAGTCCACGATATTGCAGAACACGGCCCGATCGCGATGCGATATAAAGAGAGAACCTTATGATGTTGTTTTTCCAAAGCGGGCTGTGAATGAGGGACCGCGGCGAGTAGCTTCAGGATAAGCTGCCCCGGCACCATAATCAAAGTCGCCAGCACGTTGTTGAAAAGCCATCCAGAAAAAATAGGCATCGAACCTTTTTCGTGCATGCCTTCGAAAGGTCGTTGTAATTTTCCAGCCCTGACCGATTGTCACTTGGGCATAATGCTATAGTGGTCAGTGATATGTAGATATTTTTTGATCTGAGGATTAGAGTTAAAGACCACCAAAAGCACCGTTCCACTACCGAAAGGAAGGAAGGACCGATCCACTCAACCATCCCTCATTCGACGTTTTCATACCGGCTTAGTTCTTCGTCATAAAAGATTTCCCTGTGGAAGGTAGGAACTTTCTGCGGAAAAAGCTTTCCCAAGTTCCACCTCCTTCCGTCCTCCTGTTGTTCTCATTTCTGAATCCACAGCTGTCTTTTTTTACATTGCGTCGCCCGTGTAGCCGTCCACCTTCCTATACAGCCGCTTCTAACTTGTACGCAGCTGTCTTATTTCCACCCTCACAGAAGCAGGGCGTCGTTTCTTTCATACGCCTTTTGAAAAGCACTCTGCGGCTTGTCTTCATACAGGAGGCAGCTTGTAGATGCGACCGTCAACATGCTCATCTTTTCCCAAACCGGTGTAGGCGTTCTCGGTACCGCGCCTTCCAGCACTGTTTTAGTAGGTTTCGCGCAGGGGGTATTCTTGACTTTACTCGCTCTCCGCCGTCTTCACTGTGGGCGCAAATGTCCGCCGCCTGGCCTGCGCTTTCTGGTGCGAAGAATCGCTCATCAGGAATCTGGCAAAAACCCAGGATGTTTCCTTCTTCTGCTTCCCTTGAAGATGACAGTCTTCTCCATAGATTTACGGTCGGGGCCAACTTCTCCTGCAGGCAGCAGTCCGTCCTGCACCTTGGCGTGCTTTCATCGTCATTGGAATGAACCAGGGTCCCTGATAGGAAGGCTTGAATACTATCCGTCATACGGGCCGTTGGCCCGCATCGGGCTTTTCGCGTTTAAGCCACGGGGGCCGATGATACAGCCGTCGTACCACTTCACGATGGTTTCCATCGCCTTAATGCTGAAGCTGCTATCCAGATAGCGCTTGCCTTCCGTCTTGATCCTCATTGGTATACACGCCGCCCAGCGAGGAAAAGCGGAGCCATGGACGGGGATTGGGGCCTTCGCAGGCGATCAGATACTATCCCTTCTTTAATTTGTCCTTTAAATGACACTTCATCGCCGTTTCCGGGGCTCCTTGATTTAGCTGCTCCATAAGTGAAAGCTTGCTCCAGGCTCGGAGGCGGTTGGTATTTAACGGCAATCCATGTGTGCTTGCCATCATAAAGATTCGTCTGGGGGGCCTTCATTACGGGTATCCTTTAGCTTTCAAAACCGTCCAGATCATCCACCGCTTCCAGCTTCCCATTTTGACTCCGGCACCCAGATGACCTCCATTCTCATCAGATCCGGGCCTGTGGATGAGAAATGCTCGTGATGATCTGCTGCATCAGGCCGTCGCAAAGGCATACAGACGCTTCCCTTGAATCTTCGGATACTTTTCTTCAAATGCCGGAATGATCTGATCAGTCAGAACCTTCTTCCGCATCCCGTTACGTATACTTAATAGGTAATCGTTACCTCGTCCCCGTTGTAGGCGAATTTCATCTGAGGAAAATACCGTTTTGGCTGGAACGAACCACCGGCAGCATCCGCACTTGTCGCGGCTGCATTCTTCCCTTCATCCGCCTTCCTGCACTTCCTCCGCAGCCGGCAGAGAAAGGCCGGTCGCAACCATTGCCGCCATGATACGGACAAAGGCTTTCTTTTGTTTCACCTCCTTGAAATTTTTGGATACATCATTTCTATCTACGTCACTTTGATCTATCACCGATTTTGCCTTTTCCTCCCCACCTGCAGGGCTTTTCATTTTGTACAATTTTGTCATAGTTGGTTAAATATCTTTCAAGTTGTACGTTAAGGTGTAATGATATATATTCACCATTTCGACAGCAATATCTTTGAAACTTGGCAGGGGTCGAAGTTCAATCAGGAACTGAGGTCAAAACAGTGGAACTGATAGGTATGAACAGGTCTTCGAGCAACTGCTTCTGCAAGGTATTTCGCCAGACTCATTGAGACGAAGAAAGCAGCTCAACACCAGTAGGCCTTCCTCACTGGCACATGATTACAGATTCAACGTCTGCATCAACGGAAAGTTGGAGAAGTCACATCAGGAACGAGTTTTGTCTGATCAGATCGGAAGAATTCGTCTGATCCAATCTAATGTCGTTCCTTTCCTCTTATGGGAGGTGACAGTTATCTCAGCTTCGCCGTTCTGATTCCAGAGGAATATATCGCATATTGGAGAAATCCAGAGCAGGCTCTCCTTCTTTTCCCAAAGAGGTGGATCGCACCGACAGAAATCATGCTCACTATCACATTTGCTCGCAAAGGGCCGAACCGGGTGATCAGGATGAACAGCTGTGTCCTTTCCATCTTCAGCCTTCTTTTATCGGAGAAAGAAAGCAGCCACAAGGCAGAGCAGACCCTTCGAAAGAACTGAACGGCTCCTTTTCCGATTACGTCATGCCATTATATGGAGAATTAAGGATGTAAACTCCATGATTTTGCAGTGCCTCTTCTCCAAACTTTTTTTTGTCAGAGACAGGAAGGAATTTCAAATATTATCTGTCTTCATCCGCCTCCGGACATACAAGCTATCTGTTTAGAGGCGCAGTTCTTTATCCATCCACCAAAATCATGAGAAGAAAACGGTTTTCCCCAATCTGCGCGCCTTCGGATCTTTTATCAAGGTGAACGGCATGACCCCAGGAGTACCGCGCCAGCTGTAAAAAACAAGACCCGCATATACATGAGAACAAATAGAATCAAAATCCACAGCCATCTGGAGGCCTTCTCTTTGCGCTCGTAGTGGGAGGATGTACAGGAGGAAATCAAAATAAGTCAGCACACACCACAGGTGAAGCTCTCCTTTCGGATCATCAGAGCATTAAGCCTATATGCCCGAAAAAGAGCACGTAACGATATCCTGCAAATTGAACAGGCAAATGTCCTGTGAGTCCCTCATACAGACTTTGCTCTTCCATCACGAAAAAAGGTGGCAACTTCCAAGCAAAACTCCTGTCAGGCAGGGCGTGCAAGTTCTTTTCCTGCGCCGGATCCGGATTTCACCGGCGGCTATCTGCGATGAGATCCAGTAGTGGACGAAGCGGGCAAGGTGCTTACAAAGGAACACCTGTACGATCGACGTTTCCTCCTCCTTTGTCAAATTCCCCAGGTACGGCTATGTCTGTGACTGGCCCCTCCACCGGCAGGATATGATTGCACAGATGAATCATTATCATATCAATGTCATCGAATACTACGACCGCTTCCACCTGCACCGCGAACCGCTTCCCGATTCCGTAACCCAAAGACCATCTTTCGACTGGACGGACTGGTCAGGCAGAACCATCCATGGCAAACGCCCTGCTGCGTTATATAAGCAGCCCAAAGAAGAGATGGTGAATATGGCTACAATACAATCTACTTGGAACGGATTCTTTTTTTACGGACAAGGAGGGAAGAGACTCCGCCTGCTGCTGGCGCCTCTTTTTCAAGAGGAAATCCAAAGGGAACAGGACCCTTCTATTTCTACATGGGGCATCCGCCTTCACAATAGCCATCTTTGCTTTGTCAATCCACTGAATCCCGAATAGCAGACCTACATCTTTGCAAAAAACCAGGCGCTGAAATCCTTGACTTTGACAGGTGGCATAGCGATACCATCGGCGAATTCGGTGAGATGACAGATGCTTCCGGGAGTCCCCTGGGATATGACGAAGACGGAAAACCGATTTACCTGATAAGCAAACCTACTACCGCAGCTTCCTGAACACGTAAAAGCACTCGAAAAAAAAAAATACCTCTCCTTCCAATCCGAGATAAAGGTGCACAGGAAATGAACAGGCAAACACCTCCCTTTTACCGATATTCTCTATACGAATTCTGGCCCTGGGACCATGCAAGAGACAAGGAACTCTTCTTTTATCATTTCCATCCTGCGCGAAGTGGAAGGGCAAAAGGAAGACCTTAAATCCTACTCCATAGACGGCGTCAATCCTCACCGTCAAGGCATACATTAACATCGACACAAAGAAACTTTATGAATGACACTGCCATCCTGCTGATGGACGCCATTACGCTACTGCCGCAGGAGAGGCCGTCTGGAACTTGGGGCGATGCATATTGCATGCCACCTACTATCCGGATGATAAATCCCCATGAGCGACACCTGAAGACCGTCCTGCCATATACGACTTCAGCATTGCCTACGAAAACCTGCTGAGAGACGGTCAGACCCCCACAGACCTTGGGGTTGAAATCGAGGGCGTCCCATAGCTCTGTCGGGAGAGAGAGCTACCAAAGTGCCCCATATACCAAGGAAGATGCCACCACCAGATCCTCCACCTCATCAGCACCATAACAATGACAACCTCTGGGTCGATGAACAGAAACGAGATCCGGTTTTAACCTGAAGGTGAAATTCTACACAGACAAAAATTTTGCACTGCCTACCTCCCCGATTACGGCTGCGAATCACCCCCTCCCTTTGGAAACCGGAAAGATCAGCGGAACCTACTTGCAATTTAAGCCAAATTGTAAATACTAGAATGGTATATTTGGTATCGCGAGAGTAGCGGATGATACCTGCAAGCTCAGAAAAACAAATGAGGTGAACAGATGATAGAAAAGACTTCGAATGGGCTCTCCCATTCCACGACGCAATTGTGCTGGATGAGGACAAAATCCTTCACCGACCATTTCCGAATGGAAAATAAACGGGCGGAAGGCTCTCGTAAACCTCTCCCGCACCCACACGGTCGTCGGTCTTGGCGAGCAGTTATTAACGCCAGCAAAGAGGCTGGGTCCTATATCAACAACAATACCGATGAGCCGCACCACGATGAGGACAAGCGCTCCTCTATACTTCCCGAACTTCATCATCCTGCTGTCTCCCGGAAGTCGGGCAGAAGGAATCTTTATCGACCCGGAACCGTAACCGATCAGTTTATACCAAAACCGACGTCCTGCAAATCAAATCCGCTTCCGGGCTGCCGATTGTTACCGGATCACCGCAAAACACCGACCGAAGTGGTGAAGGAGTTCAGGGGCTCACCAGGCACTATCTACACTCCCAAGTGGGCGTTCGGCTTCAGCCAAAGCCGCGCTGGGATAAGACGGAAGCGGACATCGGGAGGTCTATCAGAACTACCATCAGGCAGGCATCCCGCTTGACGCCATCTGGTGGGTATATGGAACGCTATAAGGATTTCACGGTGAATCACGACCATTTTCCGGTCATCCGCCTTTTCCGAAGCTTTCGAAAGAACGTCCATCTGGTTCCGATCATTGATGCCGGTGTCGAGTGAGGGCAGCTATGATGTCTATGAAGGGCTACAAAACGACTATTTGTCAAAAAGAAAACGGAGAACGGCGGGTCGCTGCCGTTTGGCCGGACAGATTGCACTTCCCCGACTATGCCAAAGCCGCAAGCGCGCAAATGGTTCGTTTACAAATATCCAGGTCCTGCTGGATCAGAATCGGCGGCTTCTGGAATGATATGAATGAGCCATAGCACATACGGAGACCATCTGAAGGTCTTCGACTCGCTGGATCCAGTTTAAGGGACGCAATCTGGACATCGAATCTCTTCGATTCAAAGCCTGATCCTTCTCCTTGCAACTATGGGGCGATTACCGGCGTTTTTATCACGAATGCGAGGGGCAAAAAATCCGCCGACAGGTACAACCTCCACGGCTTCTATATGACAAGGCCGCTGGGAAGCCTTCAGGAGATGGAACCGGACAAACAGGTATTCTGTTTTCCCGCTCAGCTATATCGGCGTACGCTACGGCGGCGACATGGACCAGTGATAATAAGTCCTGGTGGTCTCACCTGAAGCTGTCATTGGCGCAGATGCCGCGCTGAACATGTACGGCTTCTCTATTCGGTTCGGATAACAGGCGGCTTCGGTGCTGACTACGGAAAGTTGTTGTGTGATGGCTAACCACGTTCTGATTCCGCGCAGCCACGCCGCCACCGGCACCCAGATTACGGAGCTTCGCACCTGGACGACTTCAAAAACTGATTGGTGCATTGCGCGCTCATTCATACATCTACAGTAATTTATAGAGGCTGGCGCTTCGTGGCATGTCGAATATCTCTCCTTTGAATACATTGATGACCCCAGGGCTTTCAGGATCGGGATGGTTTCCTGGCCAGGGTACAGAGAGCATCATAATAGCCCTATGTTAGAGCAGAACCGCACCGGAAGAATGTCTATCTGCCGGAAAATGAAGATGATCCCGTTTAGTACTAACAGTTACGGAGGAGATTCTCACGAGGCGACCACTATGTCACTGCAATCTCTTTTGAAACCTTCTCTTCCTGCAGAAAGGGTCACGTGCTGCCGATTGCAAACCCGCCGCTGACCACAGCGGAGATTGACCAATTCCACGATCACCTACCTCACCTATGAGGCGGGATGAAAAGTTATAAACTCTACAACGACGACGGTTTCCTACGGAAGAAGCAAATTTCCGTTAGACTTTACGGTTTCAGGTTGACACCTAGCGTCCCGCCAGTTGGAGGTTAGCACCCGGCGTCACAGCCGGTTGGATTCCTGATTTACGGCTCCTGCAAAGCGGACTTTGCAGGAGCTTGTGTTCTGCGGTATTCGGCGGGGTGATGCCGACATTTTCTTTTAAAGGCGGAAAAATAGGAATAATTATCATATCCGACCTGTGCGGCGTGGCTCCCACCGGCATCGAGCTTCTGTTTGAAGCAGCCGCTGGCCGTCATCCTTCTGAATGACATAATGCGCCGAAGAGACATGCCGGTTTCCTTTTAAAGTCTCAAACCTGTCGGATCAAAATACAAATTTCCTCTAACGATTCTCTGCCGATATCCTCCCGGTAATAGGCATCCACAAATTCTGACAGTCCATACGCACTCGATTCGCGGCACTCAGTTTCCATTCCTCTTTTGCTTTTGCAGAAAAGCCTGAATGGGTTTCCATATCCTTGGCGCTCTTTGTGGCGCAGGCGGAAATCGTCTTATAAGGTTCTCCTGAAAAAAGCTGATGCTTACGGATGCCGCGCTTCTCCAAATAGGCGTAGAGCTGCTGCAGTGTCAGTTGCAGGTGAGAATGCTCCGTGCAGCCTGAGGTTCCTTCTGGCTAGGATTCTAGTAGGCATGACAGAGTTCCTTTCGCCATCAAAATTCTCCTCCTCCTCCAACAATGCTTTCACCTGCTGCCCCGTCCACCACGTTTCCCTCAGCCTCTTTTTCCCCCTGTATTTTCCTCACAACAAAATAACTGTCCGGCAGGCCCTAAGTCATTGGGCCTCTTCGTTTCAGAACCGCCATCCTGCCTCCCGATTTCCTGTGGGCGGCGGAGTGTCAGATACACGATGGCAGGGCAGTAAGTTTTCAGGAAAGACTGGGAACGCATTGGCGCTTTTCTCCGGAATCCCTGCTCCTACGCTTTCCCCATCGTCTTTCCCAGACGCAGAACCGCATAATAACGATCCATCCCGGAAGGCCGCTCATAATCACGCTTTCGCGCTTTGCCTCGGCGGAAGTCGGCTGATAAGGAGGAAGATAGCGATCAGCAGAAACTTCTTCGTTCAGCCTGCTCTTTAGTTGAATCCGAGGCAGGTAATAAGGATAAAGATTGCACCATTAGGAGCGGGATTCCTCCTCTTTGTCTTAAAATTCTTCCAGCACCTCTTGCTCTCTCTGTGTAACAAGCCTCTCAAAAAGAAGATAACAGCGGACTGGTCGCCGCCTTCGCCCTGGACTCCTTCACGGCATCCTGTATACCCGTCAGCTTTCGTAATCCACCGGCTTTAGAAAATGGTAGTAACGCTGAGCTGACCGCCCCTCCTGGGCATGGCGAAATCCGCGTAATTGGTCAGAAAGATGCAGAAATTGTTACTCCTCACTTGCGCAACTTCCGCAAAAATCCAAACCGCTTCCTCTGGGCATATCGATATCCGACACGATGAGCGTCCTGCTCCTTCTCTCCTCACACTGCACGCTTCCTCCACGTTATGGGCAGTAAAGTCTCAGCATCAAACGAGCGCTTCCCACCGGACACCTTTTTCAGAGCTGCCAATCACAAAACGGTCGTCATCCACGGTAAAACCTTCATTTCCCTCCCTATCCTTTCCTCTTACTACACTGTTCACAATCAGGCGACCGCCTTCTCATCGACTGCTCAAGGAATTTCCATGCGACGGCCCCGTGCGCCGGGCAGGAGATTCAAGAGAACCAAGCGGTAAGACCTCCATAAAGGAGTACCAACCTTTTCTGCTATTGGCAGTTTCAATATGCGTTCTTTTTAAAACCGCTTGTGATCTGCGATCCTTCTTCCCGTTTTTCCCCGATCGCGGCCTTCTTCCGCCTTTTTGCAGCAGGACTCTTCTTTCCTCTCCACGACAAGAGGCTCTCCTCCTTCCCTCTACAGAAAAGAATCTCCTTCCCCTGCTCCTCAGGAATTCGGGGAAATCCTGACCGGAGTCCTCATTATCCCCAACCAGCCTTTCTTTTCTCTTCTGCAGTAGTCAAAATCTTCAATTTTCTCCGCAGATACAGACGCATGTTTGACGGAATTTTCCACAAAACTGATGAAACAGCGGCGGAATACAGGCTTCCATTATTTCGGCGCCGCCTTGACCTCTAACTGAGTTCTCCTCCATGCGGGTTTGAGATGTCCAGATAGCCTCGATGTGCGATGATTCGTGACAGGCGAACCAGTTGCTGTCTACCTGAAACAGATAACGGATGTTGGGAGGTGAAAAACCATCTTTCACCGTCCTCTATCTCCTTAACTGCGCCGTACTATCGATGAATTGCCAGACAGTTCAGATAAAAATGCGGTCTGATCTGATGTTGCAAAAAAGTAATTTCAATTTTTTCGCTCCAGTTCTTCTTCATAAGCAGCGATCACGCCTTCTGCAGCTGCGACACCAGATTTTTAACTGCTGATCTACGGCTCCAGTTCCCGCAGCGGAGGAGACTCCATGTGCGATGCTGTCCTCTGCACTGACATTTTTCAGACAATCTGAAAGAAGTTTTCCAAAGGGACGAAGAACGCTTCTGTTGGTCACATAAATATACCTGGCCGCAACAAAAGGCACCACCGTCAGAGGAGCAAAATCAGGCTCCCATCGTTTCCTGCTCAACAGCAGCATATACATCTGTGCACCTGCACCTGGTAGGCATCCCTCCGGGATCTGCCTGCAGCGTATAGTTCCCTGTAAAGGGAAAAAGACTGCCACCGCCATCTACCCTCAGGAACTCCTTCCTTCCTTCATCAGAAGCCTATAATATCCCACTTTCGTCCGGTGAGGATATCGTCCAGATTCCCCTGGCTTCTCTGCGTCTGGGCTGCGGTGTAAACGCCCAGCCTTTGACCCGTAAAGAGAGAAAGGCTTCCTATCACTGCCCCAGGCGGATTCTCTGCCAGGCCATCTTCTGCCCTTCCTTTTTGCCTTTTGCGGCACCATCTTCCGCAGCTCCAGATAGTCATAGGGATCTTCACCTCGGAGAGGTGACCGACTTTCCTCTCGCTTCAAATAGGCAAAACATCACCCCCGCTCCATGGCATTCTTCATCCCTCACGCAGGAACGCAGGATCAGAAAGGTCCTGCCTCTTTTCCGCTCCGGTGTGTTCATCAAATCTCTCAGGAGGGGCTCGTAGACGGCGAACCATTCCACATATTGACACTGAATTCGACCGCTCTTCTGCTTCTGTCTGTAGCCATCATGATCTTTTCGATCTGCTTTCATTATGATCGCGAAAAGAAATCATGGAACTGATGCTGAAAGATTGATCAAAGAAGAACGGTCAATGGGTATAATCAACGTTGAAATTACGGATCGAGAATATCGCGCTTCAGTGTAATTTTCCTCTCCATAAGATACTTCTTTTCCCCCTGCTGCTTCATGGCGCTCCTCCTTATTTGCATGATGCCTGCCCCACTTCCTGTTGTCTTGCTTCCCTGTATCTTTTTTTTTTGACGGATAGTGACAGGATTTTTCCCGTTTGTACGGCTGTTCTGCAGGCTGCCCCCTTCCTTTTCGGAAAGCAGCATCTGCTCCGTCGTAATTATTTTCTATTTTTCCTAATTTCACTATTCAAGTCCATCAAATATCAGCTACCGAAGGGAGGGACCTGCGATGAAGGAAAAGATCAAAAGCAACAATCAGACGGGAGTATTCCGCTCTATCTGCTTCTACTGCCCTCCTTTGTCCTGCTCACACTGCCTCCTGCCATGGCGAAATCGTCATAACTTTTAGGCGCTATTCTCAAGCCTTGGCATCTTTCACATACTGTCGGCTTCGATAATTTCCTGCAGTTTCCGCAGTTATCAGTTCTGACTACCATCCGGAACACGCTGGTTCCTGATTTTTACAGCCTGCGGTCGCCTTTCCGCTGCACCGATCCTGCAGCTCTGCTTTACTAACCAGCTGTCAAACGGGCTATTCAAGAGAAGACTTTTCAGGTGATCACCTATCTGCCCACTTCATTTCCACCACCGGGTCATGTGCGGTCTGGTCGATCTTCCTCTCCCTCCCTCGGACTCTTTGCCAACCTGTTTCATCTGTTCAGGAGAGACTTTCCCAATATGGCGGCCAGCGCCCATAACTAAACATGTGTATGTCTGGACGGACGTCTGGCAGAATGTCAGATGAAGTTCGATTATTTACCTGGCGGCGCTTTCTCGATTATTTATTGTGAGGCGGCAACCATGGACGAACAACCGTTTTGCAAAAAATCCGCTTCATTGATTTACCGCTCATCCTGCCGACTGCCGCAGCGCTCATGATCCTGCGGGTCGGCGGACTGCTCAGCATCGGCTTCGAGAAGGCTTTCCTTCGCAGAACGTTCAGAATATCATGGCGAAGCGAAATTATTTCAGCCTATGTTTACAAGATCGGCCTGCAGGCATGATATTCCCTCTACGGCGATCGGTCTCTTTAATACCATTGTCAATGTCGCGATTCTGCTCTTCATCAACAGATCGGCAAAAGGAAATGACCGGCACAGGGCTTTTTCTAGAGGAGTACCTTATGCGAAATCCGGCTTCATCCTTTGCCGGGTGCACAAGCAGGATTCATAAAGTTTTATGCCAAAAACACAGGAAAATTTCGGTACCCAACACTTTTATCAGTTGCAGTTTGATGATCATCGCGCTCTACCACTCTGGTTCATAATCATCGCTTCCTTTTCCGAACCCGAACAGTGTGGCTCTGGGAAAAGGTCTGTGGCTCTGGCCGAAGCACATGGATTTAGAGGGTATGAGAAGCTTTTGAACAAAGAGCAATCTGTTTTAGCCTATTTCAATACCATCTTGTATTCGCCGTGGCAACCGTCGTGACTTCTCTCGTAAACCTGCCTGCCGGCTGTGCGCTTTCAGGAAAGGAGCTGCTTGGGAGAAAGGTCATCAGCATCTTTTACATGATTCGATGTTTGTCTCCGGCGGGCGTTCAACCTGTTTCGTTGTCCGCTCCTTCGATCTCTACGATACCATGTGGGCGCTGATTCACCCTTGCTGTCACTTCCACCTTCAATATTATCGTGGCAAGAACCTTTTCCTTCCACCGTTCAGGTCGCTCTTCGAAGCGGCACAGGTTGACAGCTGCTCTACCATCCGCTACTTCTTTACCATTGGCCTGCTGCCTGTCCAGGCTGGTTGCCGTCATTTACTCTGTGGACCGCCGTCTGGATGTGGAACCGGTGGCTGAATGCGCAGTCTACCTGAAAGCGATGATTTGATTCCGCTGCGGCTTCTTCTTCGGAGAATTCAGTTTTCCAATGAATCTCTTCTGGGTTGCGGCAGCCGGAACAGCACAGCGAGGCTCAGGCAACTTTCAGATATGATGAAATATATGCATCCATCGTCGTTTCGACGCTGCCGATTAATATGTCTTTATCCTTCCTTCAAAAAATACTTCAGCCCAGGGTGTCATGCAAGGTGCGGTCAAGGTAGAGGTAGATGTAACAGATGTAAGAAAGGAGAAACGCAGAAAAAACCAGCTTTGACTCTTTTCCTGACGGCTCTTCTGACCGGCGGAATGCTCGTCGGGTGCGGCTCCCAAAACGCTGCAAACAGTCACATCCACCGGAGGAAGCGCAAACGCCTCTTCCACACCCACGTTCAAAATTGCCACCGTTCGCTGGGCGGACTGGGGGAAATATCTGAAGGCTTCCGGATCAATCTGCAAAGAAAACGGTATCAGATTGATTAGGAAACCATCACGAATTCCGACTGGGGAGATAAAGAAGCGGTACTGGCGAGCGATCTTCGGTACGCCAGCTTAATCCGCTTTCAGGATCTGATATCGAACAGAACAGGCTGCTTCATATCCTGGATGATTATGTCCGAGGACATCCGAACCTCAAGAAGATTCTGGATTCCAAACCCGGTCTTGAAAAATCAAAGACCTCCGCAGACGGACGTATCTACGGTCTCTGCCTGAAACGTCCCTGCCGTCCCGTCGTCGGCAATCAGGTTTTCATCAACAAGAAGTGGCTGGACAACCTGGGCTTTCCGTAAACCACCTTTGACGAGTATCTGGAATGTCCTAAAGCGCTAAAAGAGAAGGATGCCAATGAGCAGCGATCGAACGATGAAATCCCTTATGGCAAAGGGCTATGCAGATCGCCTACTTCCTTTGCCCTTCCTTGGCACCAACATTGGAGCAGACGGCACCTGCAATAGCCATCAAGGACAATGCGCCTGTCTTCCTACCGGTCACCATTCACCACAAACGGGGAATCGAAGCCATGCACAAGGCATACAGGGCAGGTCTGATCGATCCGAAATCTTCACAGGGGACGACTCCATGCGGGATTCCAAGCTGATGAGCAGACCCCGTGAGTCGGCTCTGCCTTGAGTTTGGACCACCGACTCCACCTTCGGTGCCAATGCCGATCGTATGTACCGCTTCCGGCACTGAAGGGGCCGGACGGAAGCGCAATATGTGGCCTCCGATCCGCAGCATTACAACTACAGCCGCTATGAATTCCTCGTCATAACAAATGCAAGGATTTGATGCGCTGTTAAAGTGGATCGACGACTACTCTCGAAGACCTTCCATCCAGAACTACTACGGCGGTTTCGATAGAAGCGGTCAAGAAGAACCCAGCGACGGAACCTACAGTGCTGAAGCCCGATGACGATTCCTCTGCCGATACCTTTGCCTGGGTCAATTCCACTCCGCAGTTTCGGTCCGAAGTACGTGGGCGGGAATTTCAACAGCAAGGTCAAATATGAATCGGAAAACGGCGATGCTTCAAGCTCATGATGGACAGGACTTCGTTCAATATGCAAACCTGCTTTCCGAATGTTTCCTATACACAGGGCAGCTGCAGGGGCCTTGCTACCCTTACCGACATCAGCAGCTGCATGGATTCCTCACAGGCCGATTGGGTAACCAAAGGGCGGCGTGGACAAGGCTGGGATGCCTGCAACAAAACCGTTACAGTCCATGGGTCTTGACCGATTCGCAAATCCGAAAAGTTCTTGCAAGTCCGGCGCCAAATAAATAAGAATTGCATTCCCTCCGGAGCAGACGCTACACCACCGGACGCGGGGAAACCGGGTAGAATTCGATCCAGAAACGGCGCGCCGTCAGCTGCGGGGACAATCAGTAGCACCGCGTCACACGAAAACAGGAGGAGTTCCGCCCCTCCTGTTTTATATTGAAAAAATCCCCCGCACTTTCGCCGTCTCTTACCTCACCGCCCCACCATTTCTTTCAGCGTCTTTTGCCATCTGTACATCCTCCGGCAGGACCTTCATATTGCAGGTCACCTTCTTCCAGCTACCGGATATTTCAATGACAGATCCTTCCGACAAGCCTCCTGCTACGATATACTGTGTAAAAAAAGCAACCACCTTCGGATGCGCCTTCTGAAAGCATGAAGAATTCTCCCATCAGGCTCATCATATCCATAGTTCATTCCCACTTTGATTTCCTCCTTTCAAAAGATGGTGGAAACAATCTCCTGATCTTATTCAAAGTGATAGAGTCACCAGGTATCTGCGTATAGATTTCCTGATAATAGGACACATGGGATTGACTCTCAGAATCATCAACAGTTCTTTCTGATTTCTGGGATCGGTGACATAGACATCAGCCTTTGCATTGCAAATCGCCGGGTCCGTAAATCAGACGTGTTTGCTGTATCTGCAAAAATGAGGTCTTCGGATAATTCATAAAATATCTTCATAATGCCAGACCCGATAAGGAAACCGCCAGTTCGCAGAAGAATGGCGGTATCTTCCCTATTGCGTTCTGGCATAAACCAGGAACTACCGCATTTTTCGGGGTAGAGAAACAGCACGCGGTGATCCGCGAAGTCCCTTGAGTCCAGCCCCAGAAAGGGGCGCATGGGTGGCGGCAATCTTTTCGCCGCTCTCTTCTCTCTCGAATATGTACTCTCTCTCCTGCCGATGTAATGCATAACTTCCAT